>OBXJ01000032.1_pt1 | contig 189259 bp, 159 predicted proteins | sample 1495401 | NCBI WGS metagenome assembly OBXJ01 (sample SAMEA2580149, study PRJEB22360) | human gut metagenome | biome: human gut; feature: human-associated habitat; material: faeces | place: Denmark | collected 2008/2010 | reverse complement strand
GGTTTTCCCCCATATCGATAATCTGCCAGGCGTCTTCCATCGCCAGAGTACAGGCTGGTCTGATAACCTCACCGTGAAAACTGGCCCTGCCGTCCCACCATACGTGTTCTTCTCCCCAGTATTCAGGAAGGGACATGCCGGGCGGAGGAAACGGACCAGCAAAAACACCACGAACAAACGCACAGCCAAAAAAGAAAAGTGGAACAGAGAATCGCAGGCTCATGATAAATACCCTGAGAAATAAACAGCGGAATATTTCCGCTGTTTACAGGACCAGATTATCGTATTACTGTTACTGATAAGTAAGGTTAAAGTTAGTCACGGCAGAAAACACCCCTTCTTTTACTGCATTACCGCTGGGGTCTTTCTTAACCAGAGCAGTGAAATGAATGGTATTATCTCCGTCCACAAGAGTTGATACGCCTGTCGGAGTTGTGCCATCAAATTTTACTGGTTTTCCGTTAGGGTCAGTAACAATGATAGCCGTATTTGTCCCCCCAACTGTCTGCAGCATGTCATGATTATTCCCAATACCAACACCAGAAAATGTCAGGGTTACTGTCCCTGCCTTAGCCGCTCCACCAGCACCTGCTGGGTTCTTTTTAAAATTTGTGATATCGCAATTTACAAGCTTAATATTCAAATCTTTCGGTTGAGTCTCTCCCCCCTCTTGCAGGAAGGATTTAGAGATCTGACCAAAATCAATTTCCTGTCTTGCAGACTGCGTTTCAATACCACATGGAGCGTCAACAACAGTTCCTTTGAAAGCTACTTCTCCCTGGCTCTGTGGAATAGTTGGAGCAGCATTTACACCAAAAGACACCACTGCCATAGCTACCGCACCGGCAATAACCGACTTAATCATAAATAACAACCTCTTTTTCATTACTGAACACACCAGAGATATCTGGCAACTTAAAATGACCCGATTACCTTTAATAACCAGATCAATGCAAATAATATTCTCGTATTTTCAGGGCAGGTTATTTATCGACAGAATACTGATATAACCTGTCTGCTTTCTGATAAGGACTTCTTTTTATCTGTAAGATAACTCCGGAATGCCATCATTCAGTCAAATGCCGACGACTCATCTGTATAATAAGGTGCAAGCCTTGCTGCAAGAGCATTCAGCCGTATAAGTCTCCCAAGTGTTGTACTGAAATACCCATTATTCATCTGGTATTTCTCGCAGACCTCCTTACGGGAGTGCCCACCTACCAGATAGTCCTTCATAGCCAGAATGACCCTGTCACTGTGAATAGAAGAAATACCTATCAGTAAAAAAAAATGCATTTCAGACATAGACCCGGGCAACAGTACGCTCTCGCGTATATTCAGCAAAAACGCATTTCCTGACCGACTGATGACTTCATGATGCGCCATGTTTCCCCCTTCTGTCGGGCCCCTGGATATATGCTTCCGGCCCGGAAATACTCTTCACGCAATAAGTTAAATTTAGTTTTTTATGTTGTAAATATTGATTTAAACGATCTTTTAACCCATAAAATAAAATCAAACTAGAATAAAACACTAACAACAAGAATACACTCAGATAAAAACATTATGGTGAATTGAATTTACAGCATAAAAGATCGTCTAAATGCATTTTTACGGACTTTCTTTTCACAGAAAAATAACACACAAAATGTGATACACATCAAATAAAGTCAACAAAAAGCAAATTCACTAAATTGAACAAACACAGCAAACACAGCAAACACAGAGAATAAAAATACCTTTCCGTTGATAACAGAAAGCATGATTTTTATTATTCGAAGAAACTTTGTTACAGTGAGATGAGTGAATATATGAAGAATGAAATACTGGAATTTCTGAACAGGCATAATGGAGGGAAAACCGCAGAAATTGCGGAGGCGCTGGCGGTAACGGATTATCAGGCACGCTATTACCTGTTATTACTGGAAAAAGAAGGTATGGTTCAGCGCTCTCCATTAAGGCGAGGCATGGCAACATACTGGTTTCTGAAAGGAGAGATGCAGGCGGGACAAAACTCTTCTTCCACAACTTAATAACTCAATTTGTGGGCATGCTTCACTGAAACAGATAAAAGTTACATCAGAGTGCAGATTCAATTTTGCAGCATTCATCACAAAATAGAAATTTAGTATTTTATGTCAGAATACTTCACATGATAATAAAAACCTGTCTGGATTTACTGCATGGCCAGACATTACAAAATACAAACGCCATAAACTTCATTCAGCCTTCTTGCTGTCCGGTAACGGAGGCTGCTTTTTCGTTACACCTTTCCCCGGCAGCATCAGTAGCAGTAATTTATAGATTCTACGAACTGAGACTGTCTGTCCGGGGAGAACGTACACAGCCCGACACAATGTACCAGTCAATAATATCCGGTTTCTGATTCCCTGCCTGACAGACCACTCTCTGGCAACTTTGTATTCAGTTCATCTACTACTGGAGACAGATTTATAAAATCCAACTCCACGATCTTTGACCGTCCGCATCCCCTACTCTCTGTGCTGCGGTCATCGGTTAATTCCAGCGTCCGTCCGTTACGATCAGATATTACTGAACCGCCCCGGGTTTCCTGGAGAGTGTTTTATCTGTGAACTCAGGCTGCCAGATCATTGTTTCCGATGGAAGCATAATAAGCTTTTTCTGCTTCTGCCGGAGGAGTATGGCCCAGCCTTCCCAGCAATCGTCGATTGTTATACCAGTCCACCCACGTGAGTGTGGCCAGTTCCACTTCTGCACGGTTTTTCCAGCTCTTACGGTGTATTACCTCCGCTTTGTAAAGACCATTGATGCTCTCCGCCATCGCGTTGTCATACGAGTCGCCTGTACTCCCTGTTGATGCCAGCAGTTTTGCTTCTTTTAATCGCTCCATATAGGCCAGTGACACATACTGAGAGCCTTTATCGCTGTGATGGATTGTGCCGGACGGCCGACGGGCCCACAACGCCTGCTCCAGTGCATCCAGCACGAATGTCGTTTCCATAGACGATGAGACCCACCACCCCACGATGTATCCGGCAAACACATCAATGATGAACGCCACATAGACGAAGCCCTGCCATGTGCTGACGTAAGTAAAATCAGCCACCCACAGCTGGTCAGGACGTTCTGCCTCGAACTGACGGTTTACGCGGTCACCTGCAGCAACGGTTTACGCGGTCACCTGCAGCAACGGTTTTCCGGCTGACGGTAGTGCGGACCTTTTTACCCCGGAGAACACCGGCAAGTCCCATAACCGCCATGAGGCGCGCCACTGTACATCTGGCCACCCTGATTCCTTCCCGTAACAACTGACGCCAGACTTTACGCACACTGTACACCTGATGATTTTCATCGTATACGCGCTGTATCTCTCTTCAGCTAGTCATCGCGCTGCGCACGGGCACTGCGTTTATCAGGATGATGCCGCTGCTGCTGACAATGGTAATACGTTGACGGGGCAATATGCAGTTCACTGCATACCGGTCCGACCCCGTACTGCTCACGCAGCTTATCCAGCAGTGGCATTATTTTTTCCAGAGGCGGTCGAACTCCGCCTTCGCAAAATAAGCGGAAGCCTGGCGAAGGATATCGTTACTGCGGCGCAGTTCACGATTTTCACGTTCCAGCTCTTTCAGACGCTGACGTTCAGCGGTGGTGAGCCCTCCATCACCGCCCCCGGTATCCCGCTCATGCTGGCGAACCCAGACACGCAGAGTCTCTGGCGTACAGCCAATCTTTGGAGCAATGGAACAAATTGCCGCCCATTGTGAGTCATATTCGTCCTGACTTTCCAGAACCATACGAACTGCCCGTTGGCGGACTTCGGGGGAAAAACGTGTATTTTTAGTCATCCTGTTTACCTCTTTCTCAGGGAATTTAGTCTCCAGGATTCCCGGGGCGGTTCACAGTAATCATGCCGGGTCTGGCTGGCTAACACCCCATTATAAGGGGTACGAATAAAGTAACGGGGCTTCACGCAGGGATGGACAGATTACTCTGATATACAGCCGACGACGTCCCGCTGCAACATCATCACGCAGATGCTTCATTTTCAGATTTGGGACCTCCTTTTGATTTCTCGTTTAACTTTTGCTGTTACCAGACTTTAATCTATTTTAACAATTCAAGAGTTTTTTATAAAATGCTCAAAGATGAAAGCGTTACTGAACCAACCAGCTTGGCTGATGTTTTCTATAGATAAAAAGATCATCAGCAAAAACTGATAGCCTGAATCACCTTTACTACCAATCATGTATGAAGAAAACACGCACAAACAATTGACAATGATTATCATTTGCATTAAAAAGACTGCGTAGTATTTTTATTTCATGAGGAACTATACCCGCCAGCAATCTGAGTAGCGAAAGCTGTTCATCCCCAATATTTTTGCTGGCGGGTTCTTTTTTCTACTGCCCTTCTCCTCAGAGGGAGCATTCCATTCTTTTTCTCATTAATGGCGAGGGGGCGGGACAAAAAGCCGGTTCTTTATCCCTAAATAACAGCATGATTTCAGTCCATGCAAAATCTGATTTACCAGCTCACATAATAACCTGATGATACATGGGTTTTCCCTGATCATGGTGGGAAGGCTCAGAACGCCATATTCAGTTTCCCGTAGTGGAACATCACGCCCAGCTTAAAGCGCTCCCGATTTCGGTATCCCCTGGCTTTTATCCTCAGTAGCCTGATCTTACTGTTAAGCGCCTCCGCGTTTCCGTTTGAGACACGGTGTCGCATGGCATTCAGGATCCCGTAAAGCCTTTTTCCTATCGTTTTCGCGGCGTTTTTCATCATAGGAACGTCACTGTTGGCCGCCAGAGCCAGCCATCTCTCCCAGTCATTACGTCTTTCCTCACTCCATGGCCTGTTCCAGATATCCTTTGCCAGCTCTTTCAGCGCCCAGCACTGGCTTGTCAGCTTCATCTGTGCACGCAGCCATATCAGCTTTTCCTGCCTGGATTTGGTCATCCATTTATCGCTGTACTGCCACAGGAAGCGGGTCCCCTTTGCCTGACGCCAACTTTCAACAGGGAGGTGCGGATGTTCATTCTGACGGGTTTTATCAACCACTTCGCCAAGTTGCTTTGCTACATGGAAGCGGTCGAAGGCGATTTTCTCAACTGCACAGGGTAAGTGGATACGCGCTGCTCTTATATAGCCTGCATTCATGTCCATTGAGAGCGTTTTGATAGCCAGCAACTGCTCGTCAGTAAGCGTGCGAAGATAGCCGGCGAGGCTCTCTGTGCCACGATCGTCCGTTAAGGCCAGCGCACGACCATCGCGATCGGAGATCACCGTTATATAACGATGTCCTTTTTTAAAGGCGACCTCATCCACATTGTCAGCACCAGTGATATAAGACGGATAGCAAAGCGCACGCGCTGTTTGTCACCGTGAAAAACGACGGTGCGACGGCAAAAGCCAATAACAACGAGAGCGTCGTGCGCATTCCTCTGCACTGACAGTTGATTCTTAGAACGTAGAGGCCTGGATTGCTGCCAGGCTTTTATTGCACTACCAGCTACGGCTAAAAGATAAGCGTCCCGGGAAGTACATAGCGCTTACAAAATATCCGACATGAAGCATACTGGAAACGAGGCGTATTGTTATTGTTGTTCATATTGGCTTCCGTGGCGGAAATATCAGGGGGTAGCTACATATCCCCCATGTAGCCAAGGCAACGATGTTAACTCTCGTCACCTGTTCCTTTCGACAGAGCCAACCTCGCAGAGGTCCAGATCTTACAACTTCACCTCAGTGATACAAAACACAAAAATACAAAACAATTTGATACAAATCATCCCTCTTATTTTAAATAAATCCATCTTGCAAGCCTACCAATCAGAAGGTAGCATGTGTAGTATCGCAAACATAAAGAGAAATTGCTCATGAATTATGCTATCTGCACTACCATTGTCGCCCTTGGTCTCATTCTGACAGGCTACGCAACTGCTGCAGATGAAATTAATCGTCAGGACGTTGTTGTTTGATGCCGTCAGACTATATTTCTGTTGGTAATCTATATACACCAGAAGAGGTGGCAACTGCGCTTAAAGACAAAGCGGAGCAGGCAGGAGGTTCTCATTTCCGAATCACTTCATTGGGAGGAAAAAATAAACTTGATGGAACTGCCATTATCTATCGCTAAAATATGTATAATAGTCCCTTTAATACATAACAGGTAAAGCCGTGTCTACTTATGAGAATATACTTCGCATAACGGATACTCTGATCCAGCAACGCGGATTTTTGGGGTTCAGTTACGCAGATCTGGAAAAAGAAATTGGTATCAGAAAAGCCAGTATTCATCACCATTTCCCGAGGAAAACTGATCTTGGTATAGCCTACTGCCAATACAAAACAGAAGTATTTGATAGACTTAATATAACTCTCCATAATGTTTCTTCAGGTGTACAACGTCTCAGGACATATCTTGATGCATTTGCTGGTTGTGCTGAAAGAGGGGAAATGTGCGGTATTTATGCCATGCTATCCGACAGCCATCAGTTTTCTCCTGAATTACAGGAGGCTGTAAGTCAACTGGCACATCAGGAGATACAGATGATTAAAGATATTATCACCTCCGGGCAGAATAGTGGAGAGTTCAAAACAGTTCTTCTTCCGGATGAGCTCGCCGTTATAGTCTGTTCTACACTAAAGGGGGCACTGATGTTAAATCGACTTCCACCACATGATACCTATTCAGGAACCGTTAACGCTTTAATTAAAATGCTTGATACCCGTACTTAATCCTTTTTAGTGCATATAATTTTCCACCCGGAGAATGAAATGAAAAAATTTATTAATGTTTACATTAAATCAGATTATGACATAGTTATTCTTCGCCTGTCTGTTATTATAATATTTATGCTCTTCGGGACCTATAAATGGTTTGATTTTGAAGTGATGGCCCTCAAGCCCCTGATTTCTCCCACGTGGCTGAATATCCTGTACATTATGTTTGGTGTTCATGGGGGGAGCTATTTCCTCGGCATAGTGGAAACTATCACTTTTCTAGCACTGAGTATCGGCTTCTTCAGGCCTGCTGCTGGCATACTGGGAGATATTATCGTTATTGTTACAGGTTTAGTCACACTAAGTCTGTTACCACAACTGGGAAAAGTTGACAGTTTTGTCATCAAAGATGTGCTGCTGTTAGGTGCTGGTAGTGTCCTGCTGAAATATGATTTGAAAAATCATTTAAATATCAAAAACTGATTTTTCACTTCGGTGATGAACGTTTGCGTATTTTCATGGAAAGAGATTACCTAATCCCCCTCGTTCTCCTTCATGTTAATACGCAACGTTATGTAAAACAAAAATACCCTGAGTAAAAAGGTCCGTAGGCAGGCGAGTACTTTTATTTTCCGCTAGTTTTACTTTCCCATCGAAGGCCCCATACATCACTACGCCCACGAAACAACCGACGAAATAACGCAACTTGGCTGGATACAACGTATTGCCACAGATATGCAGCAACTGCGTCAGTCCGGAATGTCAGTCATCTCCGGGGATGTTGGGGTCTCAGGCACACTGACCGGCCCCCCGTGTTGTTTCCGGGTACTGTTTTTGATTTATGCAACAAAGTATCGCAGCGTCGAATATGAGCTATGGCCAGATTTTTGTTAATCGTGGTTGTTGCAACATGTAAGGCGAATGACCACACTATTCTGGCACGCTCGTAATCACGCTGAAATTCCGCTTCCTGTGCTGCCGTGAAGAGTTCCGACCAGGACATACGGCGAAGTGTATGTCTGTCAGTAATATCCGTCATGAGCTCTCAGCCTCCTCCTTCGTATTTCCGTCAGAAACACAAACGCCCCGCAGAGAAAATTCGCCAACATTCTCCTTTTTAATGGCGCGCAATGCATCGCGACAGGCCCGTTCGGTATGAAATGCCAGGCTGTGCACCGCCAGTGTGGGCTGCCGGGCATCACCGGAAGAGACATTAAAGGGAGATGAAAGCCAGAAAATCAGTAGCCACATGCGTCACACCTCGTCCTTTTTATGCGGGTATCTGACCAGAATATTGAGCGCCTGTAATGGAGCTTCATGCATTTCACGGATACAACGGGCATCGGTGATGTTTTCCCTGTAATGCGTGGTTTCCAGCATCATATGATGCATATGCAGCATCCGGGCCAGGGCTGCGCGGAGTTCTTCAATATGTTGTTCATGGGAATGCTGACGGGGTGGTATCCGGCAGAGAGGGATAACCTCCACATCATCCGGGTGCGCGCGAAGCCACGCGTCAGTAACTGCAATGTCGTCAGTGTAAAACCATGTGCCGGATGTCCCGTTGGCCAGAAAACGCATTTTCCAGGCTTCTGGGGTGGCGGTTGTGTTGTTATCTTTCATGGTGCCACCACTCATTCAACAGGCTTAATGCTGTCCAGCCGCAGTCTGCTCAGACTGTCGTGGCTGCCACAGCGGCGTCCTGTACTTTTGCTGTAGCACTCCTGCCCCCTGATACACCATGCCGTTGGCGTTTCGTAGAGGCTGACACGTCGGGTTTTATCTTTAATGATGAGAAGCCCGGTGTGAGTTTTTGTCTTTCTCATCGGTGGGGTACAAACGCAGAAATTTTGTTGTCATCAGTTTTTGCCTGCAGAGGCCTGAAAAGACAGCGTTTTCAGGCCCTGTTCAGGTTAGTGAATATTCTTGCCTGGCCTTTCGGCAATATCAATCCCCTGAAGTTGCATGGATATCCCATGCCCATTGAGCATCTGGCTGTCCATGGAATGGATACCGCATGTCATCATCAGGTTGTAACAAAGCGTACTCAGCATGGCGAGTGCCTCTTCTGAGGATTTACAATGTGTGTTCATAAGGGCCAGAAACTGCTCAACAACATCCGGGTTAATGCTGGTACTGTGTATTTCATCCTTCATGATGTGTCCTTGTTTTTTATTATTTTGCATTTCAGAAAATAACACGATGCATGTAACCCAGAAAACCGATATGTGCACGCGTAGTCACTTTCTGGCAGATTCCGGTCTCTGAAACAAAATACGAGGTGGCATGAAGCGGATTGTGGCGGACAGGGAAAGTGATTTGATTCCGGGGAAGGCGCTGTGCAGCAGTCTTATCCGGCAGTTTAAAGGGGAGGACGGAGACCAATGAGGCACTGGAGCAGATTCAGTGCAGAGGTGACCTGCTTTATCAAACTTAATTGTGACAAAATGGCGATTGAGAAGGTGCAATTGACTTATCCGGATTCGGTCGTGGCGAGGTGGTGACCCTGCATTCTGCTAACCGGGTTATGAGCCAGGAGTCAGCGATAGACAAAGGGACTTATCTGACCGGGCTTCCGGAAAAATGGCGGGAGAGAATGATACCTTCCTGCTGACGAGACCGGACTTTGAGATGACGAGCGATAGTGCGGCAGTGATGTACAGCCTGATCGGTAGCTGCAAAACTTAACGGAATCGAGCCGGAAACGTGGCTACGCCACGTGATCAGTGTAATCAACACCTGGCCTGCCAACCGCATGAAAGAGTTGTTGCCCTGGAACGTCACTCTCTCTGTAAACTAATTTTTACCCCACGTCCTTCACGGTGCGCTTACACTCTGGACAAGTATGTAAATGATAAGTTAAAAATAATCGTGCATTTCCTGTGACGATATTAGTTGTTGGTAACGAAATCTCATTAGCGGATCGGAAATGCACTTAACCTAATACGTTGCCACTGTTCCGCCAGGAGTTGCAGTGGCAACGTATTCTACCGTCAGTGATAGCGTTTTGTTATTATCAGAACTGATAGTTCAGCGACATCCAGTAATTTCGCTCAGGTATCACATATCCTGTTGTTGATGATCCCGTCTGGAAGTAATCACCGGCATACAGCGTACTCTTACCGGCACTGAACAGGCTCACGTCACTGTAATCCTTGTTGAGCAGGTTATTCACCGCAGCATTCAGCGTCAGGGCATCCGTCATCTTCCACGACAGACCTGCATCCACCACCGTCCAGGCTTTCAGGTATTCTCCTTTCTCATCATACACTTTCTTCTGTACAGCGCTCAGTGACGAATAATTCTGGGTGAAACGTGGTGTTTTCCCGCGATAACGGGCACCCAGCCATGATGCCACCTCTTCGGTGATCTGCCAGTTCAGTTTCGCATTCACCATGTGTTCAGGGGTATAACTCAGCGGCGCACCTTTGTTATCACCATCACGTTGTTCACTTCGGGTCCAGGTGTAATTCAGTGACAGCGTGACATCCTCTGACCACAGCGGCAATGTGCCGGCAAATTCCACACCGTGCAACCGGGCCTTTCCGCTGTTTACATAGCTATTGGTGTTATCATTTATGGAATAAGAGACAATCTTGTTGGAGAAGTCAGTCATAAAACCTGTGACATTGGCATTCAGACCGGCGGGGTTATCGTAATACACCCCAGCCTCATAACTGACGCTCTCTTCCGGCTTCAGGTCGGGGTTACCAAGTAGATTTGTTTTTCCCTGCCCGGACACACCACTAATCCCTTTATGTAGCTGCCCCATTCTGGGTGCCTTATATCCCGTGGTCACACCGCCTTTCAGCGTCCAGGCATCTGCCACATCCCAGACCAGATATGCACGCGGACTGAAGTGTCCCCCGAATTGCTCATGATGTTCATAGCGGCTGCCCGCAGTCAGCGCAAGTGCATCCGTGAGATGCCACTCATCCTCAGCAAATACCGACCAGCTTTTCTGCCGGAAAGTTTCACCTGTGCTGGCAAGGACAACTCCGTCTTTCATGGACGAGCTCTGAAACTCGCCCCCCACCGTAACCAGATGAGATTCTCCCAGAGGGGTCAGCAGTAATGAATTCAGGATAAGGTTCGATTCCTTAAGCTCCCGCGGGTGACCGGCAAGCCCCCATTTGTCGCGCTTCAGTACACTGCGTACGAGCTCACGACCTTTATTTTCTGTCTCGTTCCAGTTCAGATACGATTTCCATGTTCCGAAGGTGAAAGTATGATCATAGCCAGCTGAAATTTTGTTTCGCTCATAGCGCAGGGTCCGGTCATATCCCCCCGTCAGACTCCCCAGTTGCCCATCCCGGTTATCATAACGCTGCCGGGTGGTATCCATATCAAACCAGAGCACATCCTGCTCCGACGCCTTCCAGTCAAGACGTGCACCAAGATTATAATTCTGTGACTCCGTGGGATAAGGAATACGCGTGGCTGCTGTATCGCTCAGTGATGTGACCGATGAGCCCTGACGCTGTTGTGTGCTACCGCGTACCTGCAGGCTGACAGAATCATCCACAAGGGGACCACTGCTCCAGAAATTAAACTGGCTGCTGTTACCCCATTTGTTGCTTTCCTGCAGATTCAGCCCTGCATTGACGGAAGAGAGCCATTTGTCTGCATTCTTTCTGGTAATGATATTCACCACACCGCCCATCGCATCAGAGCCATACAGTGTGGACATCGGCCCCCTGATAACCTCAATACGCTCAATGGCGGCCAGAGGGGGCATGAACCCGGTATTCATGGCAGAAAAACCGTTGGGAGTCACGTCACTGCTTCCGCCCTGACGAACACCATCAATCAGTATCAGCGTGTAACTGGCTGGCATTCCTCGGATGCTGATTTCCAGCCCACCGGTTTTACCCGTACCACTTTCAACATCCACACCCTCTACTGATCTCAGAGCCTCCGCCAGATCGTGGTACTGGCTGGACTGCAATTCCTCCTTGCTAATCACAGAAACACTGGCGGCTGCGTTAGTCAGCTTTTTCTCATAGCCGGATGCCGAGACAATCATCACATCCTCTGCAGCAGCTATGCTGCTGGCTGAAAATCCGAGACAGGGAATGACTACGGAAGCCAGAGTGGTTATTCGCATATTACTAATCTCCGATCATGTTAACCGGCAAGACAATACACAAATACAAACAATAATGAGAATAATTTATATTTACCTTTTACAAAAAATAAAGATTATTGACAAAACTAAATATAAATAACGACTGCCTCGGCATGCCAGTTAACAGCTATCCGTATGGCGTGTTCGGTTTTGCGAATAAAAAATGGTTACTGTAGAAGCGGATTTCCACCACATGTCAACCATGAATGGTCAGTGGTGCGAGACGACTGGGATGATTTGGTCGATGACTTCTTCCGGTGAATACTGATAGAAACATTGAAATATTGTAAGAGAAAGCGTTCAAAATTCTGTGGCACGTGAAAAATTCTACAGCGTCATCACCTTATTCAGTCGACCTTCAAAATAAACGTTTAACAGAGACAATCACCATTTGGATTGTCCGCTGAGGAGGTGAACGATTTCCTAGACAGCTTTATCATGCCAGCCCACATTGTTGGCGCTGACAATACTAAGGACAAACGATGGGGAAGTAGCTTTTTAGCGTTATTTTCGGGAGTAAAAAACGTGGTATCTTTCCGTATGTCAGTTGTATCTTGCTGGTATTCGTAGTCGTGATAGGGCATACAACGATATTTATCTTGACGTTAGTGAAGAATAAGTTGTTTTGTGATCTATGTTAATCTGGGATTACAATCCGGGCTTGATACATCGCATCACGACTTTTATTCTCTTCAGAGTAGAATATGTTACTCCCCGTTTTACAGGCTCAGGATTTGAATTACAAATTATACTTTTAAGTGAACAATAACCAGGGGTATTTCTTATTTCCTGAAACCAGGCTTGGCCCATTTCGGGATGAGTTTGAAAAAACTCTTGACGCATACGATAGTGATGAAATAAACGAAACAAATTACGTCAACAAACTCAGGCGTCTTGCCTGACATGCTCCTGACATCATTGATATTCACGCTCATCTGGCATATGCATTTGCGCTCTTTATGCTGCAATTCTGGCGAATGTTCATTTACAGCGTCATCAGGATGCCGTTATACTCATTGATAAAATACTAACATATAACCCTGAGAATAATCAGGGGACACGCTGGTTACTGGGGGCGGAATTGTTACGTGCTGGCAAGCATGACAGGGCTCTGTACGTATTGACAGGACATGTCAATGAATTTCCCCCCTACTGGTACGAGCTTGCTCTTTTACATTTTATGAATGAGGAATATATTAATGCTGCAACGGCATTTCGATATGGATTTTTAACAAGCATATATTGTTGAAATGCTTTGTTAGAATCTTTATCCATTCCCTGGGGCTGTATAGTATGATTTTTCAGGTATTTCTGAATACTGCCAAATATTATTGCAAAATATTCTCTAAATTATGAATTAAATATCCATAAGCATTATTGCCTGGGAACTGGACATATAATTACACTTCTGTGCTAAAGGAACGTTCTGAAATGTTTAAGTATGCAGAGATGTTGATGGCGGAAGAAGATGATAAAGTATGTGAGCTTATTTTTAAACAACAAGATAATTTGATTTTAAAAATAAATCATAGATTTCCCAGAATAATTATAAAGAAATACCGAACATTACAAGGTAAAGTCGTATGGCTATGGATATTGCCATTTGTTATTGAATGGTTAAGTGTGCGCACTTTAGGCGCAAACAGTTAGTGAAGTAAAAGTAAACATCATGATTATTGTTTGTTAAGGAGTGAGATGCCTGTGCGTCTGGTGTCTATTATATTCCCAACATTATTGGCGCTATTCTTGCTGGCGTGGGCATCGCCACATTATGAATATTGTGTTTGTCGTGATTCAATTTTTATTTATAACCTCTACCCGGAGCAAATTCAGGTAGGTCATGCATAAAAATATCTTTCTATACTACGAAAATTATTTTTGTGAAAGTATTGACAACGCCAACTATTTTTAATTATATATTCATGATGCTCTAGGCATCACATTTTCTCCATGGGGTATTCCCTCCGCCAGCACTATGTGTTGCTGGCGTTTTTTTATCAATTCTTACTTTTTAATCCCACTGTCCTTTCCACCAGAAACATACCTCGTTTCTACTGTATTTTGAGAATATAGTTCCCAGAATACCAATTATATATAATACGTTGTAATATATGTATTCCAATTAAAGCCGTTATTATAATAATTATCATATATGGTTCTTTTCATGTTGATTTCGTCAGAAACAGAAAATGCTGATGATGAATTGTGAATAATCAAACTGACCTCTAATTATCCTGTATGGAGTAGTGCTTATTTTCGACTCAATTTCTACTGATTAGATTATGGTTATCAGTACAGTGGGTTATGAAAAACGGACTGGATCTGCCAGCAGTGCTTCTATTATTATTCAAAAAGAACTTCAGCCGGACAATGCTATAATCCAGGGAAAGGCTATAAGCTCTGTTGGACGGAATGTGGAAATCAGCACTGGTAAAAAGGGGAACTGATATTAACACAAGAAGGATTCCTGCAAGCAACTGCTTATCTGCCCGGAACGCAGAATTAAAGCATGACCACACAGGAGCCAGAATACTGTGGTCGTACGCATTCAGTATTGTGACAACTAATAGAAATAAAAATCTGGCCGGTGCGAATATTAAACGATGCGATACCGTATAGTGTAAGTCAAAAGTAACGGGGTATTTAAACCATCTTTTCATATTTATTTAACATAATGCAGATTCTGATGTGTTAGTTCAGTTGTTCGCCAGAATCAGCGCTCGATCACTATGCGCTTTAGCTGTGTGCCGAAGAAGTTCTCCATCACTGCGTTATTCAGACCGTTTCCTTTGTGCGGCATATTTTGTGCTACTCCATGGGGCTTTTAACTTTGCCTATAGCCTGCGATTCGATATTGCCAACCCTGATCCGTATGCAGCGACGGGGCATCCTCTGGCCGGGCACTGTGAATGCATCGTACAGAATCGTATTAACGATGCTCCATCACCGACCTTTCTGACAAGCTGTAGGAGATAATTTCCCGGTTGAACAGATCGGAGAACTGGCGACAGGTACCACTTTTCCCCTGTACCGAGAACTCTGTAACATCCGCCCCCATTTTTCGTTGGCCTTCGTCAAAGTTCCGGCTCAGGATATTGGGCGCAGATCACTTATTTGGTGGACACCACTTTGTCGGATGCTTCAGATTATGACCAGATGGATTTCGCTGGACACTTACGATTACATGCACCATATTGTCAACGATTACGCCACTGAGTGTATGACACACATTAAAGCGTTAGGCTCAGGACATTATTACAATGTCATGCTAGTGGGCTTGTACGCCGTAAATATCTGCATGATACCAGAATGACCGGCAAGCTCGTCAGTGGATATAAAGAAAATCAAGTGCGCTGATAACGATGCCACATCTGTGGTTGGTGGCAATATGCAGATTGTTGTTATTTGTCTTCATTGCATTCTAAGAAGTGTTTCTTATCAGACCTGATTTTTTTGCCATTATTTTTAATGAGGTCTTCAAGTGGAAAATAGGTTAGGCGTTCATGTGGCAGCGCGGCACGTCCCCATTTAGTGGCAAACTCCCGTTGGCGTGCCTGTAACAGTTGCTCCAGCCTTTTTATTTTGTTCTCATTCATCCGGTTTTCCTCGTATGCTGCATCACACCACTGTGCTAATGAAAAATGTAATCAGTGTGGTGGACGTGTTTTATCCGCATTGGAATTGTCGTCAACTAAAGGAGATGAGGCCCGTTTGTATCGCAATGGGTCTATGGCGCTCATGCCCGTTTGCTGTTCGATAATGGCTTCTCTGAGCATACGGTGTTGCAGTTCTCGTAAAAACTTTGCGTCTTCTGGTGATAAATCCATTGTTATTACTCGTAAAGCAATGCGCTGTAGTGCCTTACGCTACCGCGCTGATGGTTCTTATCCGTTTTATTGAATCGGAGAACAAACTGTGAGCTATCAGCCTGGTGGTCTGGTTTTGCCTGATTTAAGCCGCCGTGGGTATTTGTCCAAGAATGCTTCAAGCTCCAATCGTTTTGGCCTGGTGAATGGAGATGGGTTAAGCAAAGACTCTCGTTGCTGGTGTACTTTTTCGCGCTGGCGCTCAAGTATGGATAATGCGATTGCCTGTAGTTCTTCGTTAGTCATTGTCTGCACCTGGAAAGCAATTTACCGGAGTACCTCACACTTCGACAAAAATGTTTTTATTGTTGCAACTTGCGTAATTATTCAGGTCAGTTTGGAACGCACTGTATAAACATAAATAACCTGATACTGTTGTGTGTTTTCAAAGAAAACACAGGTATTTTTCACATAAACCTTCCCCTTTTCATATCCGACCACTTAATCAAAAAACGGTTTTATACTTGTTGCCCCCACTGGGGTTAAATGTGAGACATGTCGCACTTTGTGCCATGTGTCCTCGCTGATTTTAGGCGCGGTTCATTCATTCTTTCTGTTGGCATAAAGTATGGTATCGGTTGGGCGAATGAAAGGGACTCGGGTCATGGTCAGACAATACCTGAGGCGTTAATTCGTTGAAAGAGATTGTGAATGGGGGAATAACTGAGTCTTAACTGCTGTGCGATAGCCCGGACAGATAATTGCTCGTCGAATCTGAGACGTAATGAGTCTGGCAAATAAGTGCGAAAGCCGGTGATATCTAGTGTTGTTTGAGAGTTCATCGTTCGAGTCCATTAATACAGATGGACGCGATTGTTGCCAGACAGGATAATTTTCACAAGACATCGCAGATGGAGTACTTACGATAATTTTTTATTTTATACAACAGATGCCCACGAAAAGAATTATTTTCAATAGACACCTGCATTACACAAAGTAGATACATACGCAGTCAGAGTACACTTACTTTTTATTATTTCCTGCAATGGCGATTACGGCTATTGACAGTAATGAAGTTATTAGTGAACCAAGACCTAAAGTAGTCCCGGGACCAACACCGTTGTCGCTTACGGTTACTGACAGGAAACTGATTGTACCAGCGCTTATTGTTTGAGTAAAACCTGTAATAGATGCGGCAAATCCTGTTTTTGAACCATTTATTTGTAATGCGATAAAATTGGCTATTGGGTAATAAAAACCATAGGTTGGATAATTTTTCAATCTTTGATAATTGATTTCCGATTATGAAAAATAAAACTGAGAAGGAGAAAATAATTGAGTAACTAAAAGTACTCAGGCCATAAGTATGCATGAAAATTGATGGTGATATTGATATGTAGCAAAATAGAGAACTGAGTATTAATGAGACAAGTATAGTGCCGCAGATAAACTCTTTGGTCACAAAAGATGCACTGTTTTGACATATTACTTTCTCATTTGCATGAGTTATCTTTGGTGATAATAACATTATTATAATACTGAGCAGCATCATAACAAGAAATATAACATTCCAGTTATAATATTCAATAATCAATGTGCCGCCGAGAGGTGCTACTAATGGTATTACTGCGCTTACAGATGATATATCAGAAAGCGCCCGTTTTAGTTTTAATGGAGGGTGATCTTACCCACCAATAGTGGACACAGGACTAAGTGAGTAAACTCTCAACCAGAGGTGACTCATGACAAAACCAGTATCAATCAGCAAGAAGCCCCGTAAACAACATACGCCTGAATTTCGTAACGAAGCCCTGAAACTCGCTGAACGCATCGGTGTGGCCGCCGCAGCCCGTGAACTCAGCCTGTATGAATCTCAGCTTTATGCCTGGCGCAGTAAACAGCAGCAACAAATGAGTTCGTCAGAGCGCGAAAGCGAACTGGCCGCTGAAAATGTCCGCCTTAAACGACAACTGGCGGAGCAGGCTGAGGAACTGTCCATCCTCCAAAAGGCCGTGACATACTTCGCGAAGCGCCTGAAATGAAGTATGTCTTTATCGAAAATCATCGGGCAGAGTTCAGCATCAAAGCGATGTGTCGTGTACTTCGGGTTGCCCGCAGCGGCTGGTATGTCTGGCTCAGGCGTCGTCACCAGATGAGCCTGCGCCAACAGTTTCGGCTCACCTGCGATGCCGCTGTCCATAAGGCATTCTTTGAGGCAAAGCAGCGATACGGTGCTCCCCGCCTTGCTGACGAACTGCCGGAGTTCAATATTAAAACCATTGCCGCCAGCCTGCGTCGTCAGGGGCTGCGGGCGAAAGCCTGCCGGAAGTTCAGCCCGGTCAGCTACCGTGCACATGGCCTGCCCGTATTGGAGAATCTGCTGGAGCAGGACTTCAGCGCCAGTGGCCCGAAACCAGAAGTGGGCGGGTGACATCACGTACTTGCGTACCGATGAGGGCTGGTTGTATCTCGCAGTAGTCATCGACCTGAGGTCACGCGCCGTCATTGGCTGGTCGATGTCACTGCGAATGACAGCACAACTGGCCTGTGATGCACTGCAAATGGCGTTGTGGCGGAGAAGACGCCCGGAAAGCGTCATTGTTCATACGGACCGTGGTGGTCAATACTGTTCAGGGGATTATCAGGCGCTGCTGAAGCGACACAACCTGCGTGGCAGTATGAGTGCGAAAGGCTACTGTTATGACAATGCCTGTGTGGAAAGCTTCTTTCATTCGCTGAAGGTGGAATGTATCCACGGGGAACGCTTTAGCAGCCGGGAAATAATGCGGGCAACGGTGTTTAATTATATCGAGTGTGATTACAATCGCTGGCGTCGTCACAGTGCCTGTGGCGGTCTCAGCCCGGAACAATTTGAAAACCATAATCTCGCTTAGGGCCGTGTCCACATTACGTGGGTAGGATCAGTATGGGTCGTCTTGTATTTGTCATACTGCCCAATCTCACCAATCGAAAATGCTCCTTTTGGCAAAGGTTCAAGCAGGTCTCTGGGAATGGAGGTCGCTGGCGTCGGATATAAAAAAACCTCACGGCTTAGCAAGGCTGGCGTCACTATCGGTATAACAATATCAGGCGTGCCTGCGGAACGGTCCTTACCATGCTGCAGTAACCGGAAATAAACTTTTGGGCGTAAGATGACATTGACAGTTTCGACATCGTCTTTTTCTCCCTTAAAAAATTTATTGACAATCGCTTCGTCAAGACGTCCCGCCGCTATCCCATGCCAGTGAGTGAAATTTTGGGCGTCTTTCCGTTCAAAACAGCCCTTTCCTGACTCAGCATCTGCAAGCGAGTTGCGCCAGTATGAGGCAAACCTTAAAGCATTTTCATCCATTACCAGTCCTGTGACTCAATGAAATCCATTGATTTATCGAATATAAAACCACCGTATGGACAACTATTGTCCATATTAAAAAAGTTGGATGCAATGTTTTGTTTATAATTCGATATCAAATGTACTGGTTGTACGAGGTTCAGAACACAAGCACATTCAACAGTACGTCAGGACTATTGATTTCATAACAGCGAATACAATTTTTTACTGTTTATAATGGCTGCCTGTGTTGGACGGGGATACCAGTTCAACCGAAAACGCCAGAGGAGGGGATTACTCGCTGGCAGGGTAAATCTGTGGTTTTTGATGCCAGCTATAACGTGTTTGACGATAAAGTATTACGAAAGAACTTTAATGAGTTCATGGAGTAATTCGTTAAAGTAATTTACAACGCTATCCTTTTGCAAAGGAAACTTTCAGAAAATAACCCCAGGGTAATCACCTGGGGAAGGAACACAGTGTTATTATTGGATAATAAATTATTACTTGTTTTAAAGTTACACTAATGCAATATCTACTGATGCTGGATGCTTGAATGTTTCATCCCTGCTGCGGAAAAGGGCAATATCCAGGGCCAGATATATTCACCGTTCATATTTCTGCATTTCTGTACAATTTCCTCAGAAAGTGTCTTGTCAATTCTTTTCCACAGGTGCTCCTGCTGTCTTAAAATACTTTCGCATATTTCGAAATCATCTTCCTGAATCAGCATTTCGGCGCATTTAATGATTTCTGATCGTTCATGCAGCACGGAGGAATGGTTATAGAGCCAGTTTACAAACAGCAATGCTTCCGGATATTGTCCCCATAATGGTGAGTATGTTGCATAGTAATCTTCTGCCGTATCCAGAGAGCCGGAGAAGTCATGCCACACAGCAAGTGGAAATGGATGCAGATTTCCGCACAGCATTTCTGCGATGTAAGTGTTTGTGGCAAAGCCATGGCGAAAAGCTGTGGCGGCCTTAACATGTTCCCCGTTCAGAAAATGCAGGAGACCGAGTTCATACCAGTAAGGTGAAAATTCATCAGCATGCTCTTTCAGTACACTGAAGGCTCGCTCATGATCGCCGGTGCGTAACAGCTCTGAACCCAACAACCAGCGAGCCCCCTGATTATCTTCAGGATTGTATGCCAGTATTTTATCAGTGAGCATAACCGCATCCTGATGGCGCTGTAAGTGCACATTTGCGAGAATTGCTGCATAAAGCGCGCGCAGATAAGGCCGGTTTTCGGGATGCATCCAGATTATTTCACCACAGAAACTTTCCGGGATGATACGATTACCTGCCGCCAGTCCTTTAAGAGCGGCGTTCAGTGCCTTACGCGGGGCATTCTGTTCCAGAAATGCATATGCCAGATGAGCGTGTATATCAATAAAGTCCGGCTCCCGTTGAGCAAGGCGTCGGAGTTTGTTGACGTAACTCGTCTCGCTGATTTCATCAGCGTCGTATGCATCAAGCACTTCTTCAAACTCCCCCAGCAATGGGCCAAACCAGGTATCCGGAAATACGAAATAACCCTTGTTATCGTGCACTTCAAAGCATAATCTATCGTTCATTTTCTGAGCCTGTAAAACATGTGGTGATATAGTCTGAGAGCATAAAAGTTGAGATTCTGTGTATCAAGTCCTGTCTTGGCACCGAATGAATATTGCTTACGAAGCCCCTTCATGCTTTCCTTGAGAACAATAATTTTATCTTTATGTGAATCTCATTTTTTATAATGATGTCAGATGATTGAAATGCTAAATTATATCTGAATCAACTTTTCCTTTGCTAAAGGTATCGAAATAACTGCAAGGCTGTATTTTGTAATTGCCAATTTAAAAATGTCAATTTGTTTTTAATTATGTTTTTGTAATAAGTTTGAAGACGCAAAAAAAATAATATAATAACAAAAATCCTCCAGCCTTGTAGGCCAGAGGATAAAATACTTAATTGAGGAAAACATCAGGGAAAAGTATTTCTGACTTAACTTTCCCGGCTGGAGAGTGAATCAATGTAATCAGCGTACCATTGCATCATTTCACGGCGGCCATCGAGATACAGGGCATGATTATAGGTACCCCTGATGGAATTTTTATCCACATGAGCTAACTGCATTTCAATCCAGGCGGAATTAAAGCCTTGTTCATGCAGAATTGTACTCATGGTGTGTCTGAAACCGTGCCCTGTGAGTCTTCCCTTATATCCAAGTAATTCAATTACTTGGTTAATGCTTTCCTTACTAATTGGTTTGCGGGGATCATTTCTACCGATAAAGACTAGGGGATGATGTTTTGAGATTGGTTCAAGCTGCTTAAATAGCATAATGACCTGCTCAGAGAGCGGCACAATATGAGCTCGCTTCATCTTCATTACTTCTGCCGGGATCTCCCACAATTTTGTCTCAAAATCGATATCTTCCCAGCGTGCAAAACGCAGTTCTTGTGTTCGTACGCCGGTTAACATAATGATCTGAGTAGCTGTCTTAGTGATTATACTTCCGGTATAACCCGCCAGATCGTTGAGGAAGTGGGGAAGTTCATTAGCAGTAAGAAAGGGAAAATGTACTTTTTTCGGTGTAGCTAAAGCACTGGCAAGATCGGGGGCTGGGTTATAGTCTGCCCGGCCAGTAACAATTGCATAGCGGAACACCTCACCACAGCGCTGGCGGACCTTGCGCATTTTCTCCAGAGCTCCACGTTTTTCCATTTTACGCAGTGCTTCCAGTAACTCCATTGGTTTGATTTCGGCAATAGGGCGCTTGCCAATGTAGGGAAAAATGTCTTTTTCAAAGGTATCAATGATTTCATCACGATAGCGTAATGACCACCGATCAGCTTTTAACTGGTGCCATTCGCGAGCAATAGCCTCGAACGTATTTTTCAGACTCATTTGCTGCGCGATTTTTTCTTCCTTTTTTGCCTCCCCTGGATCGCCTCCAGCAGCGAGGAGTTTCCTGGCTTCACTGCGTTTCTCGCGAGCATCGGCTAGCGTTACATCGGGGTATACGCCAATAGAAAGCATCTTTTCTTTACCAGCAAAGCGGTACTTCATGCGCCAGTATTTAGAACCATTAGTGTTAATCAGTAGATACATACCGCCGCCATCAGCAAGCTTATAGGGTTTGTCTTTGGGTTTTGCGGTTTTCACTTTGATATCGGTTAATGCCATGACATCCTCCGGCTTTTGATGAATTCATGTTCCTGAGGGGGATTTCTGCCAGTAACTAACCTGATACCCCCAATACACCCCTTGTATAACAAAGATATTGTTAAAAGCCGTTGTTATGTATCACATTTTTCCTATTATGGGGGTGCTTGTATTTCAATAGGAAATAACACCCCCTAAAGTACCCCCAAAAGAAACTTGATACGGGGTGAAGTAGGTTGACCTCAGGATACAAATAAATACTGATATACAAGGGATTAGAAGAGATTTATTGACATTGGGAGAGTTCAGAAGAGGTAAACTGGCGGAAGATCACAGGAGTCGAACCTGCCCGGGACCGCTGGCGGCCCCAACTGGATTTGAAGTCCAGCCGCCTCACCGGAGACGACGATCTTCCGCGCCTCGATTGCTACATGGAGGCGGGGCGCATTATAGCTACTTCCTTGAGTTTCTACATCCCCCAGATCAGTTTTTTCCGCCTAATACACGCAGCGTATTATCACAAAAGCATTATAGTTCATATAAAACTCATATTTTACAATGATATATGAGCGAAATTAACGCTACCACGATCACATAAAACAAGAATCATAAATTAATAACCAGATATCGGAATATTCGCTCTCGCAGGGATGGTTTACAAAATGCGTTATCGGTCTCAGCACCCCTATAGCATCAAGGAAAAGCAGATGAAGAGTGAAGTGTTGTCCGTTAAAGAGAAAATTGGTTATGGCATGGGAGACGCCGCCAGCCACATTATTTTCGATAACGTAATGTTATATATGATGTTCTTTTATACCGATATTTTTGGCATTCCTGCCGGATTTGTCGGAACCATGTTTTTGGTCGCTCGTGCACTGGATGCGATTTCCGATCCTTGCATGGGGTTGTTGGCCGATCGAACGCGCTCTCGCTGGGGTAAATTTCGGCCGTGGGTGCTGTTTGGCGCACTGCCATTCGGGATCGTCTGTGTACTGGCCTATAGCACGCCAGATCTCAGTATGAACGGAAAAATGATTTATGCAGCAATTACTTACACCCTACTTACCTTACTTTATACCATCGTCAATATCCCTTACTGCGCATTGGGTGGTGTAATCACCAATGACCCGACTCAGCGTATCTCGCTGCAATCCTGGCGTTTTGTGCTGGCGACCGCGGGAGGCATGCTCTCTACTGTTCTGATGATGCCACTGGTTAATTTAATTGGTGGTGATAATAAACCACTCGGTTTCCAGGGCGGTATCGCGGTCCTTTCCGTGGTGGCATTTATGATGCTGGCATTCTGTTTCTTCACCACTAAAGAACGCGTTGAAGCACCACCTACAACGACGTCTATGCGGGATGATTTACGTGATATCTGGCAAAACGACCAGTGGCGTATTGTCGGTTTCCTGACCATTTTCAATATCCTGGCGGTGTGCGTACGCGGTGGGGCGATGATGTATTACGTCACATGGATTTTGGGCACGCCGGAAGTATTTGTCGCTTTTCTCACCACTTATTGCGTGGGTAACCTGATTGGTTCCGCACTGGCGAAACCGCTGACCGACTGGAAATGTAAAGTCACTATCTTCTGGTGGACGAACGCCCTGCTGGCAGTGATTAGCCTCGCGATGTTCTTTGTTCCTATGCAGGCCAGCATCACCATGTTTGTCTTCATCTTCGTGATTGGTGTGTTGCATCAACTGGTGACACCTATCCAGTGGGTAATGATGTCCGATACCGTCGACTACGGCGAGTGGTGCAATGGTAAACGCCTGACCGGGATCAGTTTTGCTGGCACGCTGTTTGTGCTCAAACTGGGGTTGGCCTTCGGTGGTGCCCTTATCGGCTGGATGCTGGCTTATGGCGGATATGATGCGGCAGAAAAAGCGCAGAACAGCGTCACAATTAGCATCATTATCGCGCTATTCACGATTGTTCCGGCGATCTGTTACTTGCTGAGCGCGATTATCGCTAAACGCTACTACTCGCTCACGACGCACAATCTGAAAACCGTTATGGAACAGCTGGCGCAGGGCAAACGCCGTTGCCAGCAACAATTCACCTCTCAAGAAGTGCAGAACTAAGGAACGGCAATGAAAATTAGCGACGGAAACTGGTTGATTCAACCTGGCCTCAATTTGATTCACCCGCTTCAGGTGTTCGAGGTTGAACAGCAGGATAATGAAATGGTGGTCTATGCTGCCCCTCGTGATGTGCGTGAACGTACCTGGCAGCTTGATACGCCTTTATTTACGCTGCGCTTTTTCTCCCCACAGGAAGGTATTGTCGGTGTACGGATTGAGCATTTTCAGGGGGCGCTGAATAACGGTCCTCATTACCCGCTCAATATTTTGCAGGACGTGAAGGTCACTATCGAAAACACAGAACGTTACGCTGAGTTTAAAAGTGGCAACTTAAGTGCGCGTGTCAGCAAAGGTGAGTTCTGGTCACTGGATTTTCTGCGCAACGGCGAACGTATTACCGGTAGTCAGGTGAAAAATAACGGCTACGTGCAGGACACGAATAATCAACGGAATTATATGTTTGAACGGCTTGATCTTGGCGTTGGCGAAACAGTTTACGGCCTGGGAGAGCGCTTTACTGCCCTGGTGCGCAATGGTCAGACGGTAGAAACCTGGAACCGGGACGGCGGCACAAGTACTGAACAGGCGTATAAAAATATCCCGTTTTATATGACTAACCGTGGTTATGGGGTACTGGTCAATCATCCTCAATGCGTCTCTTTTGAAGTGGGATCAGAGAAAGTCTCCAAAGTACAGTTCAGCGTTGAGAGTGAATATCTCGAATACTTTGTTATCGACGGCCCGACGCCGAAAGCGGTACTTGATCGTTATACCCGTTTTACTGGCCGTCCGGCGCTGCCGCCCGCGTGGTCCTTCGGTCTGTGGCTAACCACTTCATTTACCACCAACTACGACGAAGCGACGGTAAACAGCTTTATCGATGGTATGGCGGAACGCAATCTGCCGCTGCATGTTTTCCACTTTGACTGTTTCTGGATGAAAGCCTTCCAGTGGTGCGATTTTGAGTGGGACCCGCTGACTTTTCCGGACCCGGAAGGGATGATCCGCCGTCTGAAAGCGAAAGGGCTGAAAATCTGCGTCTGGATTAACCCCTATATTGGGCAAAAATCCCCCGTCTTTAAAGAGTTACAAGAGAAAGGTTATTTACTCAAACGCCCGGACGGTTCGCTGTGGCAGTGGGATAAATGGCAGCCAGGTCTGGCGATTTATGACTTTACCAATCCGGATGCCTGCAAATGGTACGCCGACAAACTGAAAGGTCTGGTCGCGATGGGCGTTGATTGCTTTAAGACCGACTTTGGCGAACGTATTCCAACCGATGTTCAGTGGTTTGATGGTTCCGATCCGCAGAAAATGCATAACCATTATGCGTACATCTACAACGAACTGGTGTGGAACGTGCTCAAGGACACCGTTGGTGAGGAAGAAGCCGTCTTGTTTGCCCGCTCGGCCTCCGTTGGTGCGCAGAAATTTCCGGTACACTGGGGTGGCGACTGTTACGCTAACTACGAATCAATGGCGGAAAGCCTGCGCGGTGGTTTGTCTATTGGCCTTTCAGGTTTTGGCTTCTGGAGCCACGATATCGGCGGCTTTGAAAATACCGCTCCGGCGCACGTTTACAAACGCTGGTGCGCGTTTGGTTTGCTTTCCAGCCATAGCCGTTTACATGGCAGCAAATCTTATCGTGTGCCGTGGGCCTACGATGATGAGTCCTGTGATGTGGTGCGCTTCTTCACGCAACTGAAATGCCGCATGATGCCGTATCTGTATCGTGAAGCTGCACGTGCAAACGCCCGGGGTACGCCGATGATGCGGGCCATGATGATGGAGTTCCCGGACGATCCGGCTTGTGATTACCTTGACCGTCAATATATGTTAGGCGACAACGTGATGGTTGCGCCTGTGTTCACAGAAGCGGGCGATGTGCAGTTCTACCTGCCGGAAGGTCGCTGGACACACCTGTGGCACAACGATGAACTCGACGGTAGTCGCTGGCATAAACAGCAGCACAGCTTCCTGAGTCTGCCCGTTTATGTGCGTGATAGCACCCTACTGGCGCTGGGCAACAACGATCAACGTCCCGATTACGCGTGGCACGAAGGTACGGCATTCCACCTCTTTAATCTGCAAGACGGGCATGAAGCCGTCTGTGAAGTGCCCGATGCTGACGGTTCGGTGATCTTTACTTTAAAAGCAGCACGTACTGGCAACACGATTACTGTGACTGGTACGGGCGAGGCGAAGAACTGGACACTGTGCTTGCGCAATATTGTGAAAGTAAATGGTCTGCAAGGCGGTTCGCAGGCTGAAAGTGAGCAGGGACTGGTGGTGACTCCTCAAGGGAATGCGCTGACAATTACGTTGTAATCTATTGAAGAATGCCGGATACGAATGGTTTTGTGTCGTATCCGGTAAATAATCTCACATCTGGTAATAAATATTTCTTCCATCGTATTTGCGAGCATGATCACGATTATTCATCACGAAAATGTGATCTGTGTTGAAAAATATCCCTTAACCGCCTTGCTTTGTTTTATCACTGTCCGGATTACGGACAGATTTTAGTATTGTTGTGAAATTATTCTGCTTTATATTTACCCTCAGAGATGGCAACTGAAGCTCTTCCATATGGGGCTTCTTAATCTGTGATAAGGGTAAAAAATGCAAATGATTACCTCGCGACAAAACAGATTATTACGATTCCTTTTACCTCGAAGGGAATATACGACTATTGTTACGATTGCCGGCTATTTAAATGTTTCGGAAAAAACCATTCAACGTGATTTACGTTTACTTGAGCAATGGCTGGGACAATGGAGAATAAATGTTGAGAAGCGTGCTGGCGCGGGTGTGATGTTAAGTGCGGAGAATATTGCTGATTTGCTGCATCTTGATCATTTGTTGGTGGCAGAATGTGAAGAGATTGATGGTGTAATGAATAATGCCAGGCGCGTTAAAATAGCGTCGCAGTTATTAAGTGAAACACCGAATGAAACGTCGATCAGTAAATTGTCAGAACGCTACTTTATCAGCGGAGCCTCTATTGTTAATGACCTGAGAGTAATTGAGTCCTGGCTTGCGCCGTTGGGGTTATCGTTGATCCGCAGTCCAAGTGGTACGCATATTGAAGGTAGTGAAGGGCAAGTCCGACAGGCAATGGCATTACTGATTAACGGCATTATTAACCATAATGAGCCGCAAGGTGTCGTGTATTCACGTCTGGATCCCGGAAGCTATAAAGCATTAGTCCATTATTTTGGAGAAGAAGAGGTGTTATTTGTCCAGTCATTGTTACTGGATATGGAAAATGAATTAAGTTGGTCTTTGGGAGAACCTTATTACGTTAACATTTTTACTCACATCCTTATTATGATGTATCGCAACACGCACGGGAATGCGTTATCAAGAGAAGAAGATCAAACCAGACAATATGATGAAAATATCTTTAATGTTGCCAGTCAGATGATTCATAAGATAGAACAACGAATTGCACATACATTGCCCGATGATGAAGTCTGGTTTATTTATCAATATATCATTTCATCAGGTGTGGCGATTGATGGACAAAAAGATGTTAGCATTATTTCACATATGCAGGCCAGCAATGAAGCGCGTCTGATTACCTGGCGTTTAATTACGGTATTCAGTGACATCGTGGACTGCGATTTTAGTGAAGACAGCGCATTATATGATGGCTTATTGGTGCATATTAAGCCGCTGATTAACCGTCTAAATTATCGCATTCATATCCGTAATCCATTGCTGGAAGATATTAAAGCAGAATTAGCGGATGTCTGGCGGTTGACGCAATATGTGGTGAATCAGGTATTTAAAACCTGGGGTGAGAATGCAGTGAGCGAGGATGAAGTGGGTTACCTGACCGTTCATTTTCAGGCTGCGATGGAGCGGCAAATTGCCCGTAAACGTGTATTACTGGTCTGTTCAACCGGAATCGGAACTTCGCATCTACTGAAAAGCCGTATTCTGCGAGCATTTCCTGAATGGACGATTGTTGATGTTATTTCAGCAGCGAATTTATCACAGGTTTTGCCTGACAATATCGAACTGATTATTTCGACCATTAATTTGCCTACAGTCACTATGCCGGTCGCTTATGTTACCGCTTTTTTTAATGATGCCGATATTAAGCGGGTCACTGAAATGGTGATTACGGAAAAATTACATCATGCGACGTCTCGGGTCGTTGAAATTTAATGTCAGAATTTTATGAGGTATGACGAATGGACATAACAAAAATCCTGAATACGAATCGCGTTATTTTAGATATGCAAGCGACGAATAAAGCGGAGGCGATTGAAGAATTAACTAATCTTCTCAAAAAAGATGGTGCGATCGATTGTCGGGAAACCTTTATTAAAGATGTCTGGCAGCGCGAAGCGGAAGGCTCGACTGGTTTTGAAAATCATATTGCGATCCCGCATGGTAAATCTTCAGCTGTGATTAATACTACGCTGGCAATTGGCCGTACCCGCCAGGATATTCCCTGGGAAACGCTGGATGGCAGTAGCGTGCGCTGTATTATTTTATTTGCGGTACGTCTTGAAGATCAAAATACCACCCATATCCGTTTACTTTCCCAGGTCGCGGGCGCGCTGGCGGATGATGACATCATAGAACAATTGTTAGTTGAGACGAGTCCGCAAAAAATCATTGATCTCTTTAGTCAGTATGCACAATCCGATGTCTTCTAAATAACAGGGAGTATGTCATGAATATTGTCTGTGTTGCCGCCTGTACGGCGGGTATTGCTCATACTTATATTGCTCGTGAAAAGTTAATCAAAGGAGCAAAAGCTCTGGGCCATACCATTAAAGTTGAAACCCAGGGAACCATTGGTACAGAAAATGAATTACAGGCGGCAGATATCTCTGCTGCTGACGTCGTGATTCTTGCTGTAGATGTGAAAATAAAAGGAGAAGAACGCTTCACCAATAAACGTATTGTGCGAGTAAAGACAGAGATCGTCATTAAATCGCCCGTTCAATTTCTTGAAAAGGTCGAAAAATCACTGGGAAACAAATGATCCTTATACTGGAGGGATCTTAATATGAAAGAAAATAAAATTCCGGTTTCACAGGAAATTAAAAAACATTTATTAACCGGCATCTCGTGGATGATACCCCTTATTGTGGCCGCCGGGATATGTATTGCGTTGGGGCAAGTTCTTGGCGGTACAGATGTTGGTGAAAAAACAGGAACAATCCCGTGGATGCTTAATCAGATTGGCGGCTGGGGAATGGGGCTGATTGTGCCGCTGATTAGCGCGGCAATTGCCTATTCTATTGCCGATCGTCCCGGATTTGCCCCGGGCCTGATTGTCGGCTTTCTCTGTGGGCAAATCCATACCGGATTTATTGGCGGTATGTTGGGTGGTTTCCTGGTGGGCTACACCATTTTGCTACTTAAACGCTATATCCGCCTGCCGCAGTCGATGCAAGGACTCATGCCAATCATGGTGTTGCCGGTATTAAGCACCATTATCGGTGGGCTGTTAATGATGACGCTGATTGGTAAACCCATCGCCTGGTTACAAGAAGCACTGATTCATTTGCTCGAGTCGATGCAGGGCGGATCGCGCTTCCTGATGGGGGCCATACTTGGCGCGATGGCAACCTTCGATTTCGGTGGTCCGGTCAACAAAACCATGTCGCTGTTTTCCGATGGCTTGCTGGTCAGTGGCGTCTACGGACCAGAAGCCGTGAAATTTGTCGGCTCAATCATCCCTCCGTTTGGCATCACACTTTCGTTCTTACTGACACGCCATAAATACACCCGTGCGGAGCGCGAGGCGCTGAAAGCCGCGTTTCCGATGGGGATCTGCATGATCACTGAAGGAGTCATTCCGATCGCCGCGCGTGACCTGCTGCGAGTAGTGGGATCTTGTGTGGTGGCATCGGCGGTCGCGGGCGGCTTAATCATGGTGTGGGGCGTGGAGAGTCCGGTTCCGCATGGCGGCATGTTTGTTGTGCCTCTGTTCACCCATCCTCTGCTGTTTTGCCTGGCGCTGGGTATAGGCACGGTGATTTGTGGCGTGATGCTTTCACTCTGGAAGAAACCGGTAACGGAACGCGACGAAGAGTTTGACGAACTGAGCGATCAAAAGCTGAAAGATGAAGAGATCACTTTCACCCTCGAATAACCGGAGGCCCTATGTTTGCCGATATGAAAAGTATGGTGATGAAAGCCTGGCATGAACATTACGCCTTGCTGGCGATCAACTGTATGAATCTGGAAAGTGCTCACGCAGCTATCCGCGTGGCGGAGAAGAATCGCGCTCCGATCATTCTCAATCTCTATCAGGGGCATCTGGCGCATTTTCCTGCACCCGTCGCGGCGGCAGTGGTTAAAACGCTCGCGGAATCTGCCTCAGTACCGGTCGCTCTGGCGCTTGATCATGGCAAAAATCCGGACTGTATTCGTCAGGCGTTTCGTGCTGGTTTCAGCGGATTAATGATTGATGCTTCTGCTTTTCCCCTGGAGGAAAACGTGCGCCAGACCAGGGCGGTGGTGGAACTCGCCGCCAGCGCGCAGCTCTGCGTGGAAGGCGAACTGGGCCATCTGGCAGATGCGCCGCGTTACGACCAGGCCGCCAATGCAGACCTGATGACGCAACCCACTGATGTGGAACCGTTTATCGCGCAGACAGGCATTGATCTACTGGCCGTCTCGGTAGGCACGGCGCACGGCATGTACGCGCCTGGCGTTGTACCTGCTATTGATTTTCAGCGTCTGGCGGAGATTTCGCGCTGCTCGAGCGTGCCTCTGGCATTACATGGCGGTAGCGGTACGCCGTTCGATCAGCTCCAGCTCTGTACGACGCTGGGGGTAGCAAAAATCAACGTGGGGGCGGCCATTTTTGAACGGGGGAAATCCGCGCTCCTGCATACCCTCTGTCACGATATATCCATTGAACTGGTGGACGCGCTGAAAGCTATGGAACTGGCCTTCGAAGAAGCGATTACACCGTATTTACAGGCGAGCGGCTCTATCGGCAAAGCCTGATTCATTTTCTGTCATGGCCTTTATGCCAGTGCAATAACGCACCGGCAGGGCGGACTACACGCTGAAACTGGAGATTTAACATGTTAGTTTCGATGAAAGAATTACTGCAACCTACCCGCCAGCACGGCTTTGCCATTGGCGCATTTAATGTGGCGGATAACTGTTTCCTTCGCGCAGTCGTGGATGAAGCAGAAGCGACAAATACTCCGGCGATTATTGCCATCCATCCCAGCGAACATGATTTTGTGGGCGATGCCTTTTTCGCTCACGTTCGCGAAATTACCCAGCGTAGTCCGGTCCCGTTTGTACTGCACCTCGATCATGGTGCCTCTGTAGAGCATGTTTTGCGTGCGATTCGCTGCGGATTTACCTCAGTAATGATCGACGGTTCGCTGCTGCCGTATGAAGAAAACGTGGCGCTGACCGCAGAAGTGGTTCGCCTCGCTCACGCGGTTGGCGTGTCGGTTGAGGGTGAACTGGGAACCATCGGACAAACAGGAACGTCGGTAGAAGGTGGTGTTTCACAAGTGACCTACACAGATCCGGCGCAGGCCGCCGATTTTATTGCTCGTACAGGTGCCGACACACTGGCTGTGGCGATTGGTACAGCGCATGGCATCTATCCAAAAGGGATGCAGCCGAAGCTGCAAATGGACATTTTGCGCGACATTGCCGGACGTATTGATATTCCGCTGGTGCTACACGGTGGTTCGGCAAACCCGGACGCGGAGATTGCTGAATCAGTTACGCTCGGCGTCGGCAAAATCAATATCTCCAGCGATATGAAATACGCCTATTTCCAGAAAGTGCGTGAAATTCTCGCTAAAGAGAGCTGGTGGGACCCGAACGTCATCTATCCGGATGCGATTAACGCGGCGCGGGAAGTCATTCGCCACAAAATGAAACTGTTCGGTTCGCTCGGTAAAGCATCACTGTACTAAGCCAGAAGGGCGGGGTGACCCGCCTTTTACGCAACAAGGAACGAGATATGCACTATCTGGGGTTGGATATTGGTGGGACCAAAATCGCCGCCGTTGTCATGGATGCGCATGGCTGGGAGATTCGCCGTTACCGCTGCCCGACGCAAAAGTCGACATATCAACAATTTGTCTCATGCGTTGTGGCGCTTATCGAGCAGATTAGGCGGGACGTTCAACGACCGATGCTGACAGGGATCGCCTTACCCGGCAGTATCTCGCCACTCACTGGCCTGATTAAAAACGCGAATATTCAGGTGATTAACGGTCATGCGTTACAGGCTGATTTGCAGCAATTGCTTGGGCAACCGGTGGTGATAGCCAATGATGGTAACTGTTTCGCGCTATCAGAAGCTTGCGACGGTGCCGGGCAAGATTATGACGTGGTATTTGGTATTACGCTTGGTACGGGCTGCGGCGGTGGCATTGCCATCAAGCAACGACCGTTTATAGGGGCCTGGGGAAATGCTGCCGAATGCGGTCATATCACGTTGCCAGGCTATACGGAGCAGGAAGATGGTCCATCAGTCAGTTGCTATTGCGGCAAACACAACTGCGTGGAGTCGTTTGTTTCCGGCAGCGGTTTTAGTGAACGCTATCAACAGATGACTGGTAACTTGCTCACTCCTGCGGCGATTGTCACCCTGGCACAACGTGGTGATGCTTGTGCCATGCAGCAGGTGGCACGTTTTCGCCAACAGCTTGCCCGCACGCTGGCAACCATCGTTAATGTTGTTGACCCTGGCGTGATTGTGATCGGCGGCGGGCTTTCGAATGTGGAACTGCTTATCACCGATCTGAACGCAGAAGTCGCTCCACTGGTTTTCACCGATCAATTCACCACTCCCATTGTAAAAGCACAGCACGGCGACAGTAGCGGAATGCGTGGCGCTGCCTGGCTTGCTATGCGCAACGGAGAAGCCAATGAAACGTTCACAAATTAATTATGTTATTGATAAAGCACATGCCATTGCGCAGACCTTCCGCGTTTGTTTGCCAGAGTTCGCCTATTTTACGGTGGATGACTGGCTGCAGCGGGAACGGGATAACTGGCAAGAAGTGGTCGACTTACAGCTCGGTTGGGATATCACCGATTTTGGTCGTGGTGATTTCAACCAAACGGGACTAACACTGCTAACGATGCGCAACGGCGCGCTGGGGTCGGCGGCATATCCAAAACCGTATGCTGAGAAAATGTTGCAGATCCAACAAGATCAGCAGACTCCCTGGCATTTTCACACCCACAAAATGGAAGATATCCTCAATCGGGGCGGTGGAGACTTATGCATGCGGTTGGCCTGGGCCAACGAAGCCAATCTCTGTGATGATCAACGAGTCATTACCGTGAGTGTTGATGGTCAGCGGCGTACCATGAAACCTGGTGAAACGCTGGTGCTAAAGCCGGGGCAGGGCATTTGCCTGCCGCCGCGTCTGTATCATCGCTTCTGGGCGGAAAAAGCGTTTGTTCTCGGCTGGGAAATCTCGATGGTAAATGATGACCAACACGATAATTATTTTCTTGAGCCGGGAGGACGTTTTCCGGCGATAGAAGAAGATGAACCGGTGAAATGGTTATTGTGCGGTGAGTATGGAATTTTGCGCTAATAACGGGGAACGCTAGCGCTGATATCCGCTAGCGTCCTTATTTTTACTGCACCGGCTCCGTCGACGTAACTTCACCACTGGAAACTACGCCCGCATTCATGGTTTGAGTCACTTGCTGCTTTGCGGCATTCACGGCATGCAATTGCCCGCTAACCGTAGGTTTCAGCGGGACATTGACCTGAATATCGCCACTGGCGGTAAGCTGAATATTGCCGTCGCCAGTCAACGGTAATTCAGGCCATCCCCAATGTTGCAAAATATTCACCGGCACACCGCGTCCATTCAGGCTGATATGGGTCTGACGTTGTGGCGTTTGTGAAACACTGGCGGTGGCTTCCAGAATGCCTTTTTCAGTAAATGCACTCAGTTCGCTGATATTCACCGTGCTGCTGTTGGCAGTTAGCGCCAGCGACGGACGACGGACATCAACACGATTAAACGTTGCGGCGGCGGCATTCAGATTCGCCGAGCCACTCCAGACGCCCCATTTATGATCGGTAACCAGCGTCAGATTGGCACCGTAACCATCGAGCGCGGTGAGCTGCCACGGGAAGTCAGGGTCGATATCAATGATCAGATTGCGGCTGGCGCTAAATCTCTTCAGTTGCAGGCTGTTTAACCAACCGGGTGTCGTTTCCATCCACAACTGTTGCCAGTTTTTGGGCAAGGTATATTCCAGTCCGGCAATTGCCGCATCATCGAGGATCAGCGTTTTCCCGTCGCGTTGCCAGTTTCCTGACGTTCTGACCATACCCCCTTCCCAGCGGCTGGTGAACTGGCGCAGTGCTACGCCCTGCGGGGAAAATTCCGCGTTTATAATCGGATCAAATAAATGCAGCGAGCCATAAATAAACTCGCTGGCGTTCATCGACAGTTTACCTTCCTGTGTCTGCCAGTCATCTTTACTGAAGGTCATGTTGCGCAAGCTGAGATCGAGGTCGGCCACCGCCCAGTCCGGACCTTGCAAACGAGCGTCGATGACTTCCAGGCGACCAATCTGCAACGACGGGACAGAGCGTAATGGTGCAAAGAAGTCGGTTAGCGATTTTTCGCTTTGTAGACGGATATCCGCCATGCGCAGGTTTTCCACTTGCCAGCTGCCGTCAGCGTTACGCTGCGCGTTTCCGGTTAATGTCCCGCGGGCGATGTCGGCACCCAGGTTAGTCAGCGTAACGCGATCGTTATCAATACTGCCTTCAATCAGTACATTGGTGGCAGGAACATCATTGAGCGAAAGCGATCCGGCACTAAACTGAATCTGTGCCTTCGTACCCAGCACTTTACCGGCTTCTGGTGACCACGGAACCACGCCGCCATTTACCCGCTGCGCGCTCAGTTTCCATTCGCTATTCGGGCTATTAAACGCCATATCACGCAGTTGCAGACGATCGGCTTTAAACGGTAGCGGCGCGGTCTGGTCGGTGAGATTCAGCGTCCCGTTTTCCAGCAGGATGGTATCGACATGGCGTGGTTCGGTCAGTTGCCGACTGCTTAGCGCAATGTCGACACTTTTTGCCACCAGGGTCGCGGGCTGGCCATCACGGCCAAACGTGACGTTCTCCAGCACGATATGAGATGGCGCGGAAAAACGGTGATCCATCGCCCCGAAGGCCAGATGATAGTCGCTATTCTCGGAAACCCATGCGCTGATATGTTCTGCTCCCCAGCGAGTTTGCAGAAGAAAATAGAGGCCAGCGATCACCACTAACAGAGCGATGAGAATGTAGAGAAGCAGCTTCCCAATAAATTTCATGGTCTTCCATCCCGTGAAATGCACATAAGGGAGTTATGCACGATTTACGCGCAATCCTCAAGGCGGGAATGGTGAAAGAGGTGAGACTGCGGCGGTAATTATCTTACCGCCGCCAGTGAATTACTGTTTTTCTGGTGGGAAAATCAGATTCAGCACGATGGCAGTAATACCGCCCGCGGCAATCCCGGAGGAGAGTAGGTTTTTCAGCCATTCAGGGGCAAACTGCAAAATCAGCGGCTGCTGAGACACGCCCAGACCGACCGCCAGCGACAGCGCGATAATCAGAATCGCCCGGCGGTTCAGCGGCTCACGAGAAACGATACGCACACCGGAGGCGGCGATGGTGCCAAACATTACAAGCGTTGCGCCGCCCAGAACCGGTTCTGGAATGTGTTGTACAAAACCGCTCACTGCCGGGAACAGACCCAGCACGATCAACATCAGCGCGACGACAAAACCGACATAGCGGCTGGCAACACCGGTTAACTGGATCACCCCGTTGTTCTGCCCGAAGCAGGAGTTCGGGAAGGTATTAAATACCGCCGAGACAAACGAGTTCAGGCCGTTTGCCAGTACGCCGCCTTTCAGGCGTTTCATGTACAGCGGACCGGACACTGGCTGTTCGGAAACGTCAGAGGTCGCCGTGATATCGCCAATGGTTTCCAGCGAAGTGATCATAAAGACCAGCATCAGCGGCAGCAGCAGACTCCATTCAATGCCAAGACCGTAATAGAGCGGCGTTGGCACCATAATCAGTTCTTGTGTCATCGGTTCGTTGCTTTCTGGCAACATGCCCATAAACCACGCCAGCGCATATCCGGCCGCCATCGCAATCACCAGTGAGGCCACGCGTAAGTAAGGGTTACGTTGACGGTTAAGCAGGATAATTAAGGCTAAGACCACGCCTGCCAGCAGCAGATTTTTCGGTGCGCCGAAGGTGTTATCGCTCATGGCTGCGTAACCGCCGCCAATGGAGGTCAGCCCAACCTGAATTAGCGACAGGCCGATAATCATCACCACAACGCCAGAAACCAGCGGCGTAATAATGCGGCGCGCCAGATGCAGAACGCGGGAGATCACCATCTCGGTACAACTTGCCAGCATCAACGTGCCGAACAAAGCTGCCATCATGGTAGGAACATCAGCACCACCGGTCTTCAGCGCTGTGCCGCCCATAATCAGCGGAGCAACAAAGTTGAAGCTGGTGCCCTGAATAGACAACAACCCGGAGCCAACCGGACCCCAGGCCTTAATTTGAATAATCGATGCCACACCGGAGGCAAACAGCGACATACTAATAATGTGTTGCGTGTCTTGTGCCGGTAAACCCAGCGCCTGGCAGATTAATAGCGCTGGCGTGATCACCGCAACGAACATCGCCAGCAAATGCTGACAGGCGGCAAACAGGGTTTGAGGAAGCGGCGGACGATCTTCAAGACGGTAAATCAGTTCGCTGTTTTGAGTCTGCGCAACCGGTTGCGCATTTTCTGACTCGAGGGTGGAAACAGACATCGAAAACAATCCCGTGGTAGCAAAGCGGGCATTTTAGCTGACCGAAAGAGAAAAGCAAACGTTTGCCACATCCTCATCTAAATATTTAAATGAGATAAATGTACTTTTTTATATAACTTTTAGTTGTTTTCTGCTTAAAATCCATGCCATTTTTCTAGTTTCAGCTAAGAATTCGAACCAGGAAAGCATGACTCGATACTCGTCATATTTCGCCTTACTGCAAATGCGCGATGAAGTATGACGAGTATGAAAGAGTGATGCGGACACAAAGGAGTAACTATGTTTCATCTCGATACTTTAGCAACGCTTGTTGCCGCAACGCTGACGTTGCTGCTCGGGCGCAAGTTGGTCCATTCCGTCTCCTTTTTGAAAAAATACACCATACCGGAACCTGTTGCGGGTGGTTTATTAGTGGCGCTGGCGCTGCTGATACTGAAAAAAAGCATGGGCTGGGAAGTCAACTTTGATATGTCCCTGCGCGATCCGTTGATGCTGGCTTTCTTCGCCACCATTGGCCTGAACGCCAACCTTGCCAGTCTGCGAGCTGGTGGGCGTGTGGTGGGGGTTTTCCTGATTGTGGTTGTTGGCCTGTTGGTGATGCAAAATGCCATTGGCATTGGTATGGCTAGCCTGTTAGGGCTTGATCCGCTGATGGGGCTGCTGGCCGGTTCTATTACGCTTTCGGGCGGTCACGGTACGGGTGCTGCATGGAGTAAATTGTTCATTGAACGTTATGGCTTCACCAATGCGACAGAAGTGGCGATGGCCTGTGCAACGTTCGGTTTGGTGCTGGGCGGGCTGATCGGTGGCCCGGTGGCGCGTTATCTGGTGAAACACTCCACCACACCGAACGGTATTCCGGATGATCAGGAAGTTCCGACTGCGTTCGAGAAGCCGGATGTGGGCCGCATGATCACCTCGCTGGTGCTGATTGAAACTATCGCGCTGATTGCTATCTGCCTGACGGTGGGGAAAATTGTTGCGCAACTTTTGGCTGGTACTGCTTTTGAACTACCGACCTTTGTCTGTGTACTATTTGTTGGCGTGATTCTGAGCAACGGTCTGTCAATGATGGGCTTTTACCGCGTCTTTGAGCGAGCGGTATCCGTGCTGGGTAACGTAAGCCTGTCGTTGTTCCTGGCGATGGCGCTGATGGGGCTGAAACTGTGGGAGCTGGCTTCGCTGGCGTTGCCGATGCTGGCGATTCTGGTGGTACAGACCATCTTCATGGCGTTGTATGCCATCTTCGTTACCTGGCGCATGATGGGCAAAAACTACGATGCGGCAGTGCTGGCTGCGGGTCACTGTGGCTTTGGCCTTGGTGCGACACCAACGGCAATCGCTAACATGCAGGCGATCACTGAACGCTTTGGCCCGTCGCACATGGCGTTCCTGGTCGTGCCGATGGTCGGTGCGTTCTTTATCGATATCGTCAATGCGCTGGTGATTAAGCTGTATTTGATGTTGCCGATTTTTGCCGGTTAACCGATGAAGCGGCGGTCTTCTCACCGCCGCTTTTTACGCATTCGAGTAACGTTCTGTTTCTGGCATCCAGCGTTCTATCAGGGCTTTTGCCTGTTGTGGGTAACGTTCGTGAATATGTCGCGCCAGGCGCTGAACTTCCGGGATCATCGCCTGATCGCGCAGTAAATCCGCCACTTTAAATTCAGCATTCCCCGTCTGACGTGTACCTAACAATTCGCCAGGGCCGCGAATCTCCAGATCTTTCTGTGCAATCACAAAACCATCGTTGCTGTCGCGTAGTACCTGCAGGCGGATTTGCGCGGTTTTGGAGAGCGGCGTTTTGTAGAGCAGCACGCAGTGAGAGGCCACCGCGCCACGACCCACGCGGCCACGTAACTGGTGTAACTGCGCCAGACCCAGACGCTCCGGGTTTTCGATAATCATCAGACTGGCATTGGGTACATCAACACCGACTTCAATGACAGTAGTGGCAACCAGCAGGTGTAGTTCACCTTGTTTAAACGACGCCATCACCGCCTGTTTCTCGGCGGGTTTCATCCGTCCGTGTACCAGGCCAACATTCAACTCTGGTAGCGCCAGTTTCAACTCTTCCCAGGTCGCTTCCGCCGCCTGCGCTTCCAGTAATTCCGACTCTTCAATCAACGTACAAACCCAGTACGCCTGACGCCCTTCAGTCATACAGGCGTGGCGCACGCGGTCAATGATATCGGTACGGCGGGTATCAGGAATAGCGACCGTAGTCACTGGCGTGCGGCCTGGTGGCAGCTCATCTATCACCGAGGTATCGAGATCGGCATACGCAGTCATCGCCAGCGTGCGGGGGATGGGCGTGGCGGTCATGATCAACTGATGCGGATGGAAGCCCTGCTGCTGGCCTTTCTCCCATAACGCCAGACGCTGATGTACGCCAAAACGATGCTGTTCGTCGATAATCACCAGCGCCAGGCCGTTAAACTGCACCTGTTCCTGGAAAATGGCGTGCGTACCAACAATCATCTGCACCTGACCGCTGGCGATGGCTTCTTGCTGAGCCAGTCGTGCTTTACCTTTCTGTTTTCCGGCGAGCCAGCCTACTTCGATACCGAGCGGTGCAAACCAGTTACGAAAGTTATTGGCGTGCTGCTCGGCGAGTAATTCGGTTGGTGCCATCAGGGCCACCTGTTTGCCGTGGGCAACCGCACGCAACGCGGCGAGGGCAGCGACCAGCGTTTTACCGGAACCTACATCGCCCTGCACCAGACGCATCATCGGCACATCCAGCGCCATATCGCGCTCGATCTCCGCCACTACGCGTGCCTGTGCGCCCGTTGGCTTGAACGGTAAGGCGGCGAGGAGTTTATTTTTCAGCGCGTCATTGGCGCTCAGCGGCTGAGCATGAAAACGTTGTGCACCGGCACGTAACGCCAACATGCTGAGGTTGTGCGCCAGCAACTCTTCCAGAATCAGCCGGCGTTGTGCCGGATGCTGCCCGGTTTCGAGATCGCTAAGCTGTAGCGTCGGCGGCGGGCGGTGCAAAGTGCGCAACGCTTCCGGTAGCGTCATCATTCCTTGTGACAGTTCCGGCGGCAGGAGTTCTTCAATGGCGCATGTGTCGAGCAGATCCAGCGCCTGGTCGGTTAATTTACGCAGCGTAGCCTGCTTTACGCCTTCCGTAGTTGGGTAAACCGGCGTGAGCGTTTCCTGTAACTCTGGCGTGCTGAGATCGCCCTGTACGCGGTATTCCGGGTGGATCATCTCCGCACCATATTTGCCGCGCTTTGCTTCGCCATAGGCCAGCACGCGGCGGCCTGTCGCCAGGCTATTTTTCATTGCCGCATTGAAGTTGAAAAAGCGCATAGTGAGAATGCCGGAACCGTCGCTGATCTGGCAGGTCATCATCCGCCGACCGCCGAAGGAGATATTGCAGTTCAGCACTTCGCCTTCCACCGTGGCATAAACACCCGGCAGTAGTTCACCGATGGGGTAGAGATGTGTGCGATCTTCGTAGCGCAGAGGAAGGTGTAAGAGCAAATCCTGTACGGTATGCAGGTTGATTTTCGCCAGCTTGTTACTAAGCGCTGCGCCAACGCCCGTTAGGGAACTGAGCGGGACAGCATCTAACAGGCGACCTTTCATCGCGCTTACCCTGCGGCCTGCATGGTGGACCACCAGTCAGCATCGGCTTCAATCTCGCCTTGCTGATTAACGTGGGGGTAGGGCAGACCTTTGCGTTTTGCGACTTTCGCCAGCACCGGATAGCCGCCTTCAAACAGCAGGCGTTGTTGCTCGGCTTCCGGCAACATGCTGTTTTCACGCAGGTACATGCCCGCATTTTGCCGCTGGCGCTGGGCTTCGTAAAGAATGAGGGCTGAGGCAACGGAAACATTCAGCGACTGCACCATGCCGATCATCGGAATGATGATATCCTGATCCGCCAGGGCCAACGCTTCCTGCGTGATGCCCGTTTTCTCCTGTCCCATCAAAATACAGGTCGGGCGAGTGTAATCAATTTCGCGGAAATCAACAGCGTTATCAGAAAGATGGGTTGCCAGAATCTGCATGCCCTGGCCTTTCAGATGAGCGACGGCATCGCCAATGGTGCGGTGCGTTTTCACCTGTACCCAGCTGTTACTACCCGCAGCTGCCGAAGCCATGGTGCGCATCCGGCTGCCAGGCCAGACAGCATGAACTTCATGTACGCCAACGGCATCTGCGGTACGAATAATCGCAGAAACGTTATGAGGTTTGTGGACCTGCTCCATGCAGACGGTCAGATCAGGCTGCCGCCTGGCGAGCATTTCGCAGATGCGTGCATAACGTGTTGGGTTCATAAAACATTAATTTCGGTTTCGGGTGACTTTAATCACGTCTGGCATCACGCGGATTTTGCGCATGATATTCGCCAGATGCACACGGTCACGGGCGGTCAGACGAATAAAGGCGCTATAGACGCGACCATCTTTCTCTTCCGTATTCAAACTTTGAATATTCGAGGTCGTGGTGTTAATTGCCGCCGTCAGGTTTGCCAGCGCGCCCTGATGATTGAACATCTCCACCTTGATTTCGGTGATGAATTCCTGCGCCGTCTCTTTATCCCATTCAACAGCCATAAACTTCTCTGGCTCTTTCTGGTAGCCACGGATGTTACGGCAGGATTCATGGTGGATCACCAGACCTTTACCGGGGCTGACGTGGGCGATAATCGGGTCGCCAGGAATTGGGCGGCAGCATTTCGCAAAGGTGATCAGCACGCCATCGGCACCTTTAATGGGCAGATGTCCGTGACTTTGGGTTGCCGGTGGAATGGAGGCGTCCCCATGTTGCAGATTTTTCGCGACCACCACGCTCATTGCGTTACCAAGGCCGATTTCTGCCAGCAGATCGTCAAGCGTTGCCAGCTTCATGCGGTCCAGCTCGCGCTGAATATTTTCCTGCGGGATTTCATTGAGCTTACGGCTACCACCCAACGCATGGTTGAGCAGACGACGGCCCAGGCTTACAGAATCATCACGCTTGAGGTTTTTCAGCAACTGACGAATTTTGGCGCGCGCTTTCGAGCTGACGACAAAGTTCAGCCACGCGGCATTCGGGCGAGCACCCGGTGCGGTAATGATTTCAACGGTTTGACCGCTAGTAAGCGGCTGCGACAGCGGGTAAGGCTGGCGGTCGACGCGTGCGCCCACGCAGGCATGGCCGATATCGGTATGCACCGCATAAGCGAAGTCGACGGGCGTTGCACCGGCAGGCAGTTCGACAATGCGCCCTTCTGGTGTGAAAACGTAAATCTCATCCGGGAAGAGATCGGATTTAACGCTCTCGATAAATTCAAACGAGCTACCGGCACTCTGTTGCAGCTCCAGCAGGCTTTGCATCCAGCGCTGGGCGCGTATTTGCGCGGTAGTGCTGGTTTCGCCGTGCTCTTTATAAGCCCAGTGCGCGGCAACACCCATCTCCGCCATCTGATCCATATCTTCGGTACGGATCTGGACCTCAACCGGCACGCCGTGCGGGCCAATCATCGAGGTGTGCAAAGACTGATAGCCGTTCGCTTTTGGAATGGCGATATAGTCTTTCACGCGGCCCGGACGCGGCTTGTACAGGCTGTGCATCTGGCCCAGCACGCGATAACAGGTGTCAGAATCATTGACGATCACGCGGAAAGCGTAGATGTCCATGATTGAGTGAAAACGCTGCTCTTTGAGCACCATTTTGCAGTAAATCGAATAAAGATGTTTTTCGCGACCACTGACGCGGCACGGTATTCCCGCTTCCTGCAAACGCCCTTCGATTTCAGAAAGAATCTTCTGGATCATCTCTTTACGGTTGCCGCGCGCGGCTTTCACCACTTCTTTGATTACGCGATAACGGTTGGGATACAGCGCCTCAAAACCCAGCTCCTCGAGTTCGGTTTTAATGTGGTGGATACCTAAACGGTGCGCCAGCGGGCTGTATATTTCGAGAGTTTCACGGGCGATGCGGCGACGTTTGTCCGGGCGAAGTGAGCCCAGCGTGCGCATGTTGTGGGTACGGTCGGCAAGTTTGATGAGAATGACGCGGATATCCTGCACCATCGCCATAATCATCTTGCGAAAGTTTTCGGCCTGCGCCTCTTTCTTATCGCGGAACTTGAGTTTATCAAGTTTCGACACCCCCTCTACCAGCTCGGCGACGCTTTTACCAAAAAGCTGTTCCATGTCCTGGTAGGTGGCGGGTGTATCTTCAATCACATCATGCAGCAGCGCCGCCATCAGCGTTTCATAGTCGAGTTTCATCTCGGCCAGAATGCAGGCAACCGCCACCGGGTGCGTGATATAGGGTTCACCGCTTGAACGTGTTTGCCCCTCGTGAGCATCACGTGCAACGAGATACGCCTGCCGCAGACGCTTGATTTGGTCTTCCGGCAGGTAGTTTTGAATCAGCTGATTCAGGCTTTCAAACAGATACAAGGGCGACCCGCTTTGTGATTAACGACGACCTTCAGCAATAGCGGTAACGGCTTGTAATTCAGCGGCTTCCTGCTCTTGCTGTTCCTGGCGTTCGCGAACGTCGAGGATCTGGTTGTTGATCAGACCTTCTTCGATTTCGCGCAGCGCGATTACAGTGGTTTTATCGTTTTCTTCCGGTACCAGCGGATCCTTTCCGCCTACCTGCATCTGACGAGCGCGACGCGCGGCGACCAGTACCAGGTCAAAACGGTTACCAATTTTCTCTACAGCGTCCTGAACAGTTACGCGTGCCATACTTAAAAAGCTCCACAGGTGAAGAAATGACTGGGCATGATACTGAAATCAGGTTCAGTCTGCCAACAATTTGCTGATTAAAGCGTCATGACGCTGCTTTTGGCGGCTCATGCGCAGACGTTCGGCGCGAATAATGGTCTTCAAATCGGTCAACGCGGTATCGAAGTCATCATTCACAATCAGGTAATCATATTCGGCGTAATGGCTCATTTCTGCAACAGCTTGCGCCATACGCTTTGCAATGACCTCTTCGCTGTCCTGACCGCGACCGCGTAGACGGCGGTCCAGTTCGATTTTAGACGGCGGTAAAATAAAGATACTCCGCGCGTGCGGCATCTTCTGGCGAATTTGCTGCGCACCCTGCCAGTCGATATCGAGAAAAACATCGACACCGGTCGCCAGTACTTGCTCAATGGCCTCACGCGAAGTGCCATAGTAATTACCAAAAACTTCTGCGTGTTCGAGGAACGCATCTCTACTAATCATTTCTTTAAATTCATCATGATTAACAAAGAAATAATGTTCACCGTGGACTTCACCAGGACGCGGTTGGCGTGTGGTGTGTGAAACAGAAACCTGGGTGTCATACAACGGTTGGGTTTTTAATAAAGCCTGAATCAGGCTGGATTTACCCGCGCCACTGGGGGCAGAAACAATATAAAGCGTGCCTTGAGCCATGAGTATCTTTCGTATGTGATTAGCGAAATAAAGCCTACATACGAGCTTATTATACACGGCGCGGCCATGTGACGTAGCCCTTGCTCACACTTTTTGCGCAAAGTTGTTGCATTTTGCGTAGCTGCTTCCGCATTTGCCTGTGATTCACTGCAATAAAGACGATTCTCAGGAAGCGTCCTCGCAGACTCCGTTTTTGCCACTCGGCTTTGCTTTCACCACGTTGTATATCTGCCTGACTATCTACAGCGGAGGTGATGATGAAAGTATGGATGGCGATATTAATAAGTATCTTGTGCTGGCAATCATCGGCGTGGGCGGTCTGTCCGGCCTGGTCGCCAGCCAGAGCACAGGAAGAAATTTCCCGCCTGCAACAGCAAATAAAACAGTGGGACGATGACTACTGGAAGGAAGGGAAAAGTGAGGTGGAAGACGGTGTTTACGATCAGTTAAGCGCCCGTCTCACGCAGTGGCAACGCTGTTTTGGGAACGAGACTCGCGATGTGATGATGCCGCCTTTAAACGGTGCGGTTATGCATCCGGTTGCCCATACGGGTGTACGCAAAATGGCGGATAAAAACGCATTAAGTCTGTGGATGCGCGAACGTAGCGATCTTTGGGTGCAGCCAAAAGTTGATGGCGTTGCGGTAACCCTGGTTTATCGGGACGGGAAACTGAACAAAGCAATCAGTCGCGGTAATGGCCTGAAAGGCGAGGACTGGACGCAGAAAGTTCGCTTAATTTCCGCTGTGCCGCAAACCGTTAGCGGGCCTTTAGCCAACAGCACGCTTCAGGGGGAAATATTTCTCCAGCGCGAGGGGCATATCCAACAACAAATGGGGGGAATAAATGCCCGCGCAAAAGTTGCTGGCCTGATGATGCGCCAGGGGAATAGCGATACGCTAAACTCACTGGCTGTTTTTGTCTGGGCATGGCCGGATGGACCGCATTTAATGACCGATCGTTTAAAGGATCTGGCTACCGCAGGTTTTACTTTAACGCAGACGTATACCCGCGCGGTTAAAAATGCTGATGAGGTTGCGCACGTACGCAATGAGTGGTGGAAAGCAAAATTACCCTTCGTCACCGATGGCGTGGTTGTGCGAGCGGCGAAAGAACCCGAATCCCGTCATTGGTTACCGGGCCAGGCGGAGTGGCTGGTGGCCTGGAAATATCAACCTGTAGCTCAGGTTGCCGAAGTGAAGGCGATTCAGTTTGCGGTGGGTAAGAGCGGTAAAATATCGGTGGTGGCGTCACTCGCACCTGTCATGCTGGATGATAAAAAAGTCCAGCGGGTGAATATTGGTTCCGTCAGGCGCTGGCAGGAGTGGGATATTGCGCCTGGTGATCAGATCCTCGTCAGCCTTGCCGGTCAGGGGATTCCTCGCATTGATGATGTGGTCTGGCGCGGAGCAGAACGTACAAAACCGACACCACCAGAAAACCGCTTTAACTCGTTGACCTGCTACTTTGCTTCTGATGTTTGTCAGGAACAGTTCATTTCACGCTTAGTCTGGCTGGGGTCAAAACAGGTTCTGGGGCTTGATGGCATTGGTGAGGCCGGCTGGCGCGCCCTGCATCAGACTCATCGCTTTGAGCATATCTTTTCCTGGCTTTTATTAACGCCAGAGCAATTACAGAACACGCCGGGGATCGCGAAAAGTAAAAGTGCGCAGTTATGGCATCAGTTTAATCTGGCTCGTCAGCAGCCTTTTACTCGCTGGGTGATGGCAATGGGAATACCGCTAACCCGGGCGGCGCTTAATGCCAGTGATGAACGGTCCTGGTCGCAACTTTTATTTAGCACGGAACAGTTCTGGCAGCAGCAGCCGGGGACTGGATCGGGGCGCGCCAGACAGGTTATTGAATGGAAGGAAAATGCGCAAATCAAGAAGCTGGGCAGTTGGCTGGCTGCCCAGCAGATCACAGGTTTTGAACCTTAGTGACCTTCGTGGCTGTAGTAAAAGACCGGTAATCCCAGCTTAAGACGTAGCGCCAGTAAACGGGCAAAAAAGCCGAATACCAGGGTGGAGATAATCACAACATCATGGTTAGAAACATAGTGTTGCAGCGCGATGTACAGCACGGCGGAGGCAAATGAGACACCGGCATACAACTCTTTCTGGAATACCAGTGGAATGCGTTTACAGAACATATCGCGCAAAACGCCGCCAAACACGCCGGTGGTTACCGCCGCGACAACGGCAATAATTGGGCCGTGCCCCATATCCAGTGCAACCTGTGCGCCGATGATAGAAAAGACCACCAGTCCGAGCGCATCGAGCACCAGAAACACTTTGCGCAGATAAGGCATTACAGGAGCAACGATAGTGGTGAGTACTGCGGCGGTAGCGACGATAATCACATATTCCGGGTGTTTGACCCAGCCGAGCGGATAGTGGCCCAGCAGAATATCGCGCACTGACCCTCCGCCAATTGCCGTGGCGGTCGCAATAATAATTACGCCAAATGTATCCATGCGCCGTCGTCCGGCCGCCAGCGCCCCCGTCATGGCTTCGGCAGTAATGCCAACCAAATACAAAATGTGTAACAGCATGGTTCTCTCCCTAAAAATCTGTCTGGCAGGGTAGCGATTTGTGCGTATTGTCACGATTGAGATTTTTTAAGGTGAGAGGAAATTGATAACTTGTAGTTATGTGAAATCGCTATTTTCTGTAGCGTAGATGCATTCTTCTGACTTCTTGTCTGAGAAAATGCATAAGAAAAAATAGGTTAAAATTGAGGGGTGGAAAAGAAAGGTGCAATGTTTAGCCATTGTGTTCACCGCACCTGGACTTTGGCTTACGCATCGGGTATCTCAATCAACAAAAAGAGTTTTTATTTTCTGCTATTTCTTCTCTGTAATTTTTACACTGTTTTCCAACTGCTTGATGCTGACCTGCGGGGTCGGCAACTCCTCAGGCATGGTTCCGCCAAGTTCCTGAATGGTTTGCCTCACCTTGCGACCCACGTCAAAGTGTGTGGTATTAGCTTGCTGTTTTGAATTCACGCCATCCCGCTTGAGTTTTTCTTCTGTTTGGGTAGCTCGAAAGAGATTAGCCGCCAGTTCTGTTGAACCCATATGATCCAGGATCTTCTGACTCTTTTTCAGCCCCTTCCGCTGATGGATGGCTTTCTGATCTAATCCACCATACAGTCCCCGGTAACCATGATTCTGAAATATGGCGAAATCGATAGCTGTCGCTACCCCAGCTTGCTGCGCTGCCTCAACTAATTGTTTGTTATGTTCTTTCAACTCATTTCTCAGAAAAAGACGCTTTTCGTCTTCACGAAGTTGCCTGAAAGCTTCATCGTCAGCCAGCTCCTGCCGTCGGGTCTGGATAGCAAAATAAGTTTGCCCTGCCGCAATAACCGGTTTCGCAGGGTCGCCGTTTTGTACTACCAGGTAACAGGCATAGCGGGAGAGATGAACATCTTCAAGTTCTCGTTGAGCCCCTGAACCTAATACAACCATTTTGGTGGTTTCAACGAAATGGTCAGATGCAGCTTGATTGCTGGCTTCGCACGCTTGAGTCGCGCGGGCCAGTACCTTTTGAAAATTGCGCCAGTCCCGATAATCCAGTAACGGTGCCAATTCTCTCGCTGACCAAAATTCTTGCCCTTCAGTGCCATAATGCCGTATTTCTTCAAAAGGTTGATGATGTTCGTTCATTGCCCACTCCATATGATATCGATTGCAAGGAAAGTAAGTTTACAACTGTGTTTATATACAGTTGTGAGTATCTCACGTTCTCACTGCGCTGGGCAAAAAAACATCGCAAAATCTGGAGCAGGCACGCAAAACAGAATTGAATGTTGCGGGGAGGAAAAATGCCGCTCTGTTTGAGTGGGCGGCATTTGTGAAGGCTGAAAAGGAAGAATTGGCGTTACGAGTTATTCAATGTTCTGGATCTGCTCGCGCATCTGCTCAATCAACACTTTCAGCTCGATGGCAGAATTCGTCACTTCGGCATTGATAGATTTCGAAGCAAGAGTGTTCGACTCGCGGTTGAACTCCTGCATCATAAAGTCCAGACGACGGCCAACCGCTTCTTTTTTCTTCAGAATGTTGTAGGTCTCTTTGACATGCGCTTCGAGGCGGTCCAGTTCTTCGGCAACGTCAATTCGTTGTGCCAGCAGAACCAACTCCTGCTCCAGACGGTTGTTTTCCAGTTGCACCTGAGCATCTTCCAGCTTCGCTACCAGACGCTCACGCTGCCATTGCAGGATTTCCGGCATATGGGCGCGGACTTTGACCACTTCGGCGGTGACGCCTTCCAGACGCTGCTCAATCAACACTTTCAGCGCCTGACCTTCGGTTTCGCGCGCGATGATAAAGTCATCCAGGGTGCCATCCAACGCCGCGAGAATTTCAGCTGCAATCGCGTCGAGATCTTGCTCCTGGGCTGCCATCACGCCCGGCCAGCGTAGAATATCAACCGGGTTGATTTCTCCTTCGTCGCTCTGCATTTTTACCCAGTTCGCGGCAGTTACCAGCTGTTTAGCCAGTTTTTCGTTGAGGATCAGCTCACCTTGCGCGCTAACATCTGGCTCATAGCGCAGGGTACATTCCACTTTACCGCGCGTCAGGCGAGAACGAATACGCTCGCGAACGACAGGTTCAAGGCTACGGAACTGCTCCGGCAGACGAAAGTAAGTTTCCAGATAACGCTGGTTTACCGAGCGCATTTCCCAGGTTGCGCTCCCCCATTCACCCTTGATTTCACGCCGGGCGTAGGCGGTCATACTGCGGATCATAGACGTTCCTGTTTATAAAAGGAGAGGTGGAAGGATTATAGCCATCGATGCCTTGTCAGGATAGGAATAACCGCCGGAAGTCCGTATAATGCGCAGCCACATTTGTTTCAAGCCGGAGATTTCAATATGCGTCCAGCAGGCCGTAGCAATAATCAGGTGCGTCCCGTTACCCTGACTCGTAACTATACAAAACATGCAGAAGGCTCGGTGCTGGTCGAATTTGGCGATACCAAAGTGTTGTGTACCGCCTCTATTGAAGAAGGCGTGCCGCGCTTCCTGAAAGGTCAGGGCCAGGGCTGGATCACCGCAGAGTACGGTATGCTGCCGCGTTCTACCCATACCCGTAACGCGCGTGAAGCGGCGAAAGGTAAGCAGGGTGGACGCACAATGGAAATCCAGCGTCTGATCGCCCGTGCTCTTCGCGCGGCAGTAGATTTGAAAGCACTGGGTGAGTTCACCATTACGCTGGACTGCGACGTGCTTCAGGCTGATGGTGGCACGCGTACCGCTTCGATTACGGGTGCCTGCGTGGCGCTGGCAGATGCGCTACAGAAGCTGGTGGAAAACGGCAAGCTGAAAACTAATCCAATGAAAGGGATGGTAGCCGCGGTCTCTGTCGGGATTGTGAACGGCGAAGCGGTTTGCGATCTGGAATATGTTGAAGACTCTGCCGCAGAGACCGACATGAACGTAGTGATGACCGAAGACGGGCGTATCATTGAAGTGCAGGGGACGGCAGAAGGCGAACCGTTCACCCACGAAGAGTTACTCACCTTGTTGGCGCTGGCCCGAGGGGGAATCGAATCCATTGTAGCGACGCAGAAGGCGGCGCTGGCAAACTGATTTTTAAGGCGACTGATGAGTCGCCTTTTTTTTGTCTGTAGAAAAGTAAGATGAGGAGCGAAGGCATGAAACCATATCAGCGCCAGTTTATTGAATTTGCGCTTAGCAAGCAGGTGTTAAAGTTTGGCGAGTTCACGCTGAAATCCGGGCGCAAAAGCCCCTATTTCTTCAACGCCGGGCTGTTTAATACCGGGCGCGATCTGGCACTGTTAGGCCGTTTTTACGCTGAAGCATTGGTGGATTCCGGCATTGAGTTCGATCTGCTGTTTGGCCCTGCTTACAAAGGGATCCCGATTGCCACCACAACTGCCGTGGCGCTGGCGGAGCATCATGACCTGGACCTGCCGTACTGCTTTAACCGCAAAGAAGCAAAAGACCACGGTGAAGGCGGCAATCTGGTCGGTAGCGCGTTACAAGGACGCATAATGCTGGTGGATGATGTGATCACCGCCGGAACGGCGATTCGCGAGTCGATGGAAATTATTCAGGCCAATGGCGCGACGCTTGCTGGCGTATTGATTTCGCTCGATCGTCAGGAACGGGGGCGCGGCGAGATTTCGGCAATTCAGGAAGTTGAGCGTGATTACAACTGCAAAGTGATCTCTATCATCACCTTGAAAGATCTGATTGCCTATCTGGAAGAGAAGCCAGAAATGGCGGAACATCTGGCGGCGGTTAAGGCCTATCGCGAAGAGTTCGGCGTTTAAAGAAACTCGCCGGATGAAAAGTCATCCGGCGTCATATTACTGCAACTGTGCAGCAATTAGCGGCCAGCGGGCGTCAAAGTCATCCGTCGGGCGGTATTTAAACTCGCTGCGGACAAAGCGTGACAGCATACCTTCACAGAAGGCCAGGATCTGGCTTGCCAGCAGGGTTTCATCCGTCGCGTAGCCTTCGCCCTCACGCATTCTCTTTTCACGCAATACCTGACGCAACTGCGCTTCAATACGCTCGAATAGCTGGTTGATGCGCCCTTGCAGGCGATCCTGTTCAAACATTAGTGCATGACCAGTGAGGATGCGGGTCAGGCCAGGATTACGCTCACCAAAACCGAGAAGCAGCAACACAATCAGACGCAGGCGCGCTGTGGTGTCCTTCTCATCTTTCAGAATCAGATTGATGCGAGTAATCAGGCTATCTTCGATAAACTCAATCAGGCTATCAAACATGCGGGTCTTACTGGGGAAGTGGCGATACAGTGCCGCTTCGGAAACGCCGACAGAGGCGGCCAGTTTTGCCGTCGTGATACGTTGGCTTCCATCGCTGGATTCCAGCATCAGCGCCAGAGACTGAAGTATTTCCTCGCGACGGTTCCTTTTCGCAGTTTGTTTTTCTGCCATGTTACAAAATACCCCTGAAAATAAGCACTTGCCAGGCGGCACCCACGCTATGACCGCAAACGAAATGTTTGCGGCTATGTTATGACGTTATTCGGATGCGTATGTGTTACTGACGACCAGAGTGACCAAAGCCGCCTTCACCGCGGTCGGTGGCGTCGAAATCTTCCACCAGATTAAATTCAGCCTGTACTACCGGAACAAAAATCATCTGGGCGATGCGTTCGCCAGGTTGAATGGTGAAGTTGTCCTGACCACGGTTCCACACGGAAATCATCAACTGGCCCTGATAGTCAGAATCGATCAATCCTACCAGGTTACCAAGCACGATACCGTGCTTATGTCCCAATCCGGAGCGCGGCAGCATCATTGCCGCCAGTGAAGGATCGGCAATATGAATCGCCAGCCCGGTCGGAACCAGCGTAGTGTCACCCGGAGCCAGTTCTACGGCGTCGTCGAGACAGGCACGCAGGTCAAGTCCGGCAGAGCCAGAGGTGGCATAAGTCGGGAGCGGAAATTCCTTCCCAACGCGCGGGTCCAGAATCTTAACGTCGATTTTTTTCATCATAACGGGTCACGATCTCGTCGAGTAATAATTGGCCAAGGAGCTCTTTGCGCTCAAGCGGTAAGACTTTATCTCCGTCCTGCCAGAAAAGGTGTAATGCGTTGTTGTCGCTGTTAAATCCTTGAGTTGGCTGGGAAACATCGTTCGCGCAGATCAGATCAAGGTTTTTACGGATACGTTTTTGCCGGGCGTATTCTTCCACATTATTTGTTTCGGCGGCAAATCCAACGACGTAGGGTCGATGGTCTTTTAGTGCGGCAACGCCTGCGACGATATCGGGGTTTTTAACCATTTTTATTGTTAATTCATCACCCTGCGTGGCCTGCTTTTTGATTTTTTCTGGGGCCACGGTAGCTGCGCGATAATCCGCCACGGCGGCGCAACCGATAAAAATATTTTGCTGCTGTACTGAAGCATTCACGGCGGCTTCCATTTCCAGCGCGGTCATCACATCAACACGGTTAACAAACGGTGGCGTCGGTAATGAAACCGGACCTGATACCAGCGTGACGTTCGCACCACGACGGGCTGCGGCGGCGGCGATAGCAAAACCCATCTTGCCGGAGCTGTGATTAGAGATATAACGCACGGGATCGAGCGGTTCACGCGTCGGACCGGCGGTAATCATAATGTTCAGATGTTTCAGGTCGTTGACGGGCGAAAAATGCGCTACCGCCATATCCACAATGGTTAACGGATCGAGCATTCGCCCTGGGCCGATATCACCACAAGCCTGACTGCCGCTGTCTGGCCCCCAGATGAGCAAACCACGCGAGGCAAGCACCTCTAAATTATGCTGGGTGGCGGCGGCACGGTACATCTGCTGGTTCATGGCGGGGAGCACGGCTACAGGCGCAGGTGTAGCCAGACAAATCGTCGATACCAGGTCATTCGCCATTCCGGCTGCAACACGGGCAATTAAATCTGCCGTGGCAGGGGCGAGAATCACTAAATCAGCCCATTTTCCCAGCTCAATATGGCCCATAGCGGCTTCGGCTGCCGGGTCCAGCAGACTGTCGGAAACGGGATAACCAGAAACCGCCTGCAAGCTAAGTGGGGTGATAAAGGCTTTTGCCGCTTCGGTCATGGCTACGCGGACATCGGCCCCGCGATCGCGCAAACGACGCACCAGTTCAGGGGTTTTATAGGCAGCAATACCGCCGCTAACGCCGAGAACGATTTTTTTACCGGCCAGGCTCATGATGATTTTTCCTGTTGGGTGACACCAGAAGTTGGCGATTTTATCACAATACTTTTGTTGTCGTGCCTTCACCTGAGATTCACTTTGCGAGGCGCTTTCCAGGATTGAAAACTGGCCGTCGATTTAAAGGAACGGCTATGACAGGATGCGAGCACCACAAAGGAGGTGAAGGTGAAAAACAATGCACAGCTGTTGATGCCGCGCGAAAAAATGCTGAAGTTTGGTATTAGCGCCTTAACGGATGTCGAGCTGTTGGCGCTATTTCTGCGTACCGGAACGCGCGGTAAAGATGTATTAACCCTGGCAAAAGAGATGCTGGAGAATTTCGGCTCTCTTTATGGCTTGTTAACCTCTGAATATGAGCAATTTAGTGGCGTTCATGGAATTGGCGTGGCGAAATTCGCCCAGTTAAAGGGGATTGCCGAACTGGCGCGGCGTTACTACAACGTACGGATGCGTGAAGAAAGCCCTTTACTCAGCCCGGAGATGACGAGGGAATTTTTACAAAGCCAGCTCACGGGCGAGGAGCGGGAGATCTTTATGGTGATCTTTCTCGACTCCCAACACCGGGTTATAACGCATAGCCGTCTTTTTTCCGGCACGCTAAACCATGTTGAAGTCCATCCTCGGGAAATTATCCGCGAAGCGATAAAAATAAACGCCTCGGCGCTGATCCTTGCGCATAATCACCCTTCGGGTTGTGCTGAACCCAGTAAAGCGGATAAACTCATTACTGAACGGATAATAAAGAGTTGTCAGTTCATGGATTTACGCGTGCTCGACCATATCGTGATTGGGCGTGGAGAGTATGTTTCTTTTGCCGAACGCGGCTGGATTTAACCCGCTATGCGCGATCCTTCGGGATCTTTGTCTGTTCGGGACTTGAGCACATCGCTGAGTCAGCGTATACTACGCCACCTTTGAGAATCTCGGGTTTGGCATTTGGGCCTGGCAATCGAGAGTTCACATAGAACTGCGATGACCGGGCTGTAAAGCCTGACGAGGCGCCAATACCCCATACGAAGCTCGAGCTAATTTGATTTTTGGAGAATAGACATGTCCCGAGTCTGCCAAGTTACTGGCAAGCGTCCGGTGACCGGTAACAACCGTTCCCACGCACTGAACGCGACTAAACGCCGTTTCCTGCCGAATCTGCACTCTCACCGTTTCTGGGTTGAGAGCGAGAAGCGTTTTGTCACCCTGCGCGTATCTGCTAAAGGTATGCGTGTAATCGATAAAAAAGGCATCGATACAGTTCTGGCTGAACTGCGTGCCCGTGGCGAAAAGTACTAAGTACTTAGAGGAAATAAATCATGGCTAAAGGTATTCGTGAGAAAATCAAGCTGGTTTCTTCTGCTGGTACTGGTCACTTCTATACCACTACGAAGAACAAACGTACTAAGCCGGAAAAACTGGAACTGAAAAAATTCGATCCAGTTGTTCGCCAGCACGTGATCTACAAAGAAGCGAAAATCAAATAATTCTCGCTTTGATGTAACAAAAAACCTCGCCCCGGCGGGGTTTTTTGTTATCTGCTTGCCCCCATATTGACTGCATCTGTTCATTCCTGGAGATGCTATGCCTGAATTACCCGAAGTTGAAACCAGCCGTCGCGGCATAGAACCGCATCTCGTTGGTGCAACCATTCTTCATGCGGTGGTGCGCAACGGACGCTTGCGCTGGCCGGTTTCAGAAGAGATCTACCGTTTAAGCGACCAACCAGTGCTTAGCGTGCAGCGCCGGGCTAAATATCTGCTGCTGGAGCTGCCTGAGGGCTGGATTATCATTCATTTGGGGATGTCTGGCAGCCTGCGCATCCTTCCAGAAGAACTTCCCCCTGAAAAGCATGACCATGTGGATTTGGTGATGAGCAACGGCAAAGTTCTGCGCTACACCGATCCGCGCCGCTTTGGTGCCTGGCTATGGACCAAAGAGCTGGAAGGGCACAACGTGCTGGCCCATCTTGGACCGGAGCCGCTTAGTGACGATTTCAACGGTGAGTACCTGCATCAGAAGTGCGCGAAGAAAAAAACGGCGATTAAACCGTGGCTGATGGATAACAAGCTGGTGGTAGGCGTAGGGAATATCTATGCCAGCGAATCGCTGTTTGCGGCGGGGATCCATCCGGATCGGCTGGCGTCATCACTGTCGCTGGCGGAGTGTGAATTGTTAGCTCGGGTGATTAAAGCGGTGTTGCTGCGTTCGATTGAGCAGGGCGGTACAACGCTGAAAGATTTTCTGCAAAGTGATGGTAAACCGGGCTATTTCGCTCAGGAATTGCAGGTTTACGGGCGAAAAGGTGAGCCGTGTCGGGTGTGCGGTACGCCGATTGTGGCGACTAAACATGCGCAGCGGGCAACGTTTTATTGTCGGCAGTGCCAGAAGTAATTGATGCGCGCCGGATGGCATACCATCCGGCATAAACTCTACGCTAACTTCGCCATCAGCGCCTGATGGACATTCTCCGGCAGGAAATGGGTGACATCGCCCTGATGGCGCGCCACCTCTTTCACCAACGATGAAGAGATAAACGACCACTCTTTCGACGGCATCAGAAACACACTTTCCAGCTCCGGCATTAAGTGGCGATTCATATGCGCCAGCTGCATTTCATATTCAAAATCCGCCACCGCACGCAGGCCACGAATCAGCACCGTAGCGTGTTGATTACGGGCGAAGTTCGCCATCAAATCACTAAACCCGACCACTTCCACGTTCCCCAGATGTGCGGTTGCCTGCTGTGCCAGTTCCACACGCTCTTCAAGGGTAAACATCGGTTTTTTACTGGGACTAGCGGCAATCGCCAGAATAACGTGATCGAACATCTGCGTGGCGCGCGTCACGATATCGATATGACCATTGGTAATGGGATCGAAAGTACCCGGATAAATCGCCCGTTTTTGCATAACAACCTCAATGCGTTTTCGGTGGCAGGTAAGGTTCCAGCAGTTGAAGCAGACGCTGTAGCGCGCCCTGGTTTTGATACAGCACTTCAACGGCATGACGGCCATAGAAACTACGGTAATCGGCGTCGGTGAGTAAAGAGGAAACCTCTTTTGCAAGCGTAGTGGCATCGGTAACGGTAATCAGCCCGCTTGCCTGCTCCAGCCGCGCGCAAATGTCTTTAAAGTTAAACGTATGCGGCCCCATCAATACCGGAATAGCGTGTGCGGCCGCTTCCAGCGGATTATGCCCACCACGTTCAACCAGTGAACCGCCAACAAAGGCGAGATCGGCAATGCCGTACAGTAACATCAACTCGCCCATCGTATCGCCAACCACAACCTGCGTGCTGGTGGAGGGGACTTCCCCTGAAGATCGTGTGATATAGCTTAGTCCAGCCTGGCGGACAAGGTTAATCGCATCCGGGAAGCGTTCTGGATGACGGGGTACCAGGATGAGCAATAAATTCGGGAATTGCTGTAACAATGCCTGATGTGCGGCGATCACCACACTCTCTTCGCCTTCATGAGTGCTGGTGGCAATCCATACCGGGCGGTGTGGTGCCCACTGGCGGCGCAGCGTCACGGCTTTAGCAGCCAACTGCGGCGTTACAGAAATATCGAATTTCAGGCTACCGGTAACGGTCACCTGATTATTTTTTGCGCCCAGCGCCACAAAACGTGCACCATCTTCTTCATTTTGGGCGGCAATCAGCGTAATACGACGCAGCAAGCGGCGGACGAATTTACCCAGTTTGGCATAACCTGCGGCCGAGCGGGCAGAGAGTCGCGCGTTAGCGATCACCAGCGGAATTTTACGTTTATGTAGCGCCGCAATCAGGTTAGGCCATAGTTCGGTTTCCATAATCAACACCAGTTTAGGGTCGACTTTATTCAGGAAACGGTTGAGTGCATCGGGCAGGTCATACGGCAGATAAACGTGCTGAACATCCTTCCCGAAAGCCGATTGTACGCGCTCCGAACCGGTTGGAGTCATGGTTGTTACGGTAATCGGTAAATCAGGATAACGATGACGCAGTGCGCGCACCAACGGGATCGCCGCCAGAGTTTCACCGACGGAGACGGAGTGCAGCATAATGCCGCCTGGTTTTAGCGGATGGCGGTAAAAACCGTAACGTTCACCCCAGCGTTTTCGATAGGCCGGAGCCTTACGTCCGCGCACCCAGAGCCGTATCCAGATCAGCGGCTGAATAAGGTAGAAAAGGGCGGTGTAAAGCAATTCGAGCATAGTAAATAGCTGACTTATGGATGTGCTGGGGATTCTATGTATTTAGCTGTGGCTTTACCATTACTTTTCCCGTTTTTGACTTAAATAGCAATTTACCCGCCAATTCTTGCTGAACATCTATACTTTTTTTGTATTTTTATGCGATTCATTGATTTCTGCAGTACGTGCAGGAAGGAATCGCAGAGCAACAGTAAAAGAATATGGTTGCTAATGATTTTATTTGATTGATTTCTTTATTGAAAATCAACAATGTGCTTAAAAATCATTCGAGTCGGATTGCCGCGAAAGAAGTGATACACTAGCGCGTCAATATCAGTGCGGTATCAGTATTCAGGTAGCTGTTGAGCCTGGGGCGGTAGCGTGCTTTTTCTGCTTCACCTTAATCGGATAATCTCAACAAAAAGAGTTACTTGTGGATAAGCCATTTCGAAGAATTTTGCTCATTAAGATGCGTTTTCATGGGGATATGTTATTAACTACTCCCGTCATTAGTTCGCTGAAAAAAAATTACCCTGACGCAAAAATCGATGTGCTGCTTTATCAGGACACCATCCCGATCCTGTCTGAAAATCCAGAGATTAACGCGCTCTACGGCATAAAAAATAAAAAAGCAAAAGCCTCAGAAAAAATTGCCAACTTTTTTCATCTCATCAAGGTATTACGTGCCAATAAGTATGACCTTATCGTTAATCTTACCGATCAATGGATGATTGCTATACTGGTTCGTTTATTAAATGCCCGTGTGAAAATTTCCCAGGATTATCATCATCGGCAGTCTGCTTTTTGGCGTAATAGTTTCACTCATTTGGTGCCGTTGCAGGGTGGAAATGTGGTGGAAAGTAACTTATCCGTGCTGACGCCATTGGGACTTGAATCGTTGGTGAAGCAGACAACCATGAGTTACCCGCCTGCAAGCTGGAAACGTATGCGTCGCGAACTTGATCATGCAGGTGTTGGACAAAATTATGTGGTTATCCAACCTACGGCGCGGCAAATCTTCAAATGCTGGGACAACGCCAAGTTTTCCGCTGTGATTGATGCCTTACATGCTCGTGGTTATGAAGTCGTTCTGACGTCCGGCCCAGATAAAGACGATCTGGCCTGCGTCAATGAAATTGCCCAGGGATGCCAGACGCTACCAGTAACGGCGCTGGCCGGAAAGGTGACCTTCCCGGAACTTGGTGCGTTAATCGATCATGCCCAGCTGTTTATTGGCGTTGATTCCGCACCGGCGCATATTGCCGCTGCAGTTAATACGCCGCTGATATCGCTGTTTGGTGCGACAGACCATATTTTCTGGCGTCCCTGGTCAAATAACATGATTCAATTCTGGGCGGGAGATTACCGGGAAATGCCAACGCGCGATCAGCGTGACCGAAATGAGATGTATCTTTCGGTTATTCCGGCGGCAGATGTCATTGCTGCTGTCGATAAATTACTGCCCTCCTCCACGACAGGTACGTCGTTATGATCGTTGCTTTTTGTTTATATAAATATTTTCCCTTTGGCGGTTTGCAGCGCGATTTTATGCGTATTGCTCAGACAGTCGCCGCCCGAGGTCATCATGTTCGGGTTTATACCCAGTCGTGGGAAGGCGAATGCCCTGATGTATTTGAACTGATCAAAGTGCCGGTTAAATCGCATACCAATCACGGGCGCAATGCGGAGTATTTTGCCTGGGTGCAAAAACATTTACGCGAACATCCCGTCGATAAAGTCGTTGGATTCAACAAAATGCCGGGGCTGGACGTTTATTATGCCGCTGATGTTTGCTATGCCGAGAAAGTAGCGCAGGAAAAAGGCTTTTTCTATCGCCTGACGTCACGTTATCGCCATTATGCCGCCTTTGAGCGGGCAACCTTCGAACAGGGCAAGCCGACACAGCTGCTGATGCTGACAGATAAGCAAATCGCCGATTTCCAGAAACATTATCAGACTGAAGCGGAGCGTTTTCATATTCTGCCTCCGGGGATTTATCCTGATCGTAAATATAGCCAGCAGCCAGCCAATAGCCGTGAAATCTTCCGTAAGAAGAATGGAATAACCGAACAACAATATTTATTGTTGCAGGTTGGTTCAGACTTCACGCGTAAAGGTGTCGATCGTTCCATTGAAGCACTTGCTTCGTTACCGGATTCGCTGCGCCACAACACATTACTATATGTTGTTGGGCAGGATAAACCGCGAAAATTTGAGGCGCTGGCAGAAAAACGCGGCGTGCGCAGTAATGTTCACTTCTTCTCGGGGCGCAACGATGTCTCGGAATTAATGGCAGCGGCGGATTTATTACTTCATCCTGCCTACCAGGAAGCCGCGGGAATTGTACTGCTGGAAGCGATAACTGCAGGATTACCGGTACTAACAACAGCCGTTTGTGGCTATGCGCATTATATTGTCGACGCCAATTGCGGCGAGGCTATTGCTGAGCCATTCCGCCAGGAAACATTGAATGAGATTTTACGCAAAGCGTTAACGCAATCTTCATTGCGCCAGGCATGGGCGGAAAATGCGCGACATTATGCTGATACACAAGATTTATACAGTCTGCCAGAGAAAGCGGCGGACATCATAACGGGTGGTCTGGATGGTTGAACTTAAAGAGCCGTTTGCCACGTTATGGCGCGGTAAAGATCCTTTTGAGGAAGTTAAAACCTTGCAGGGTGAGGTATTTCGTGAACTGGAAACTCGCCGCACTCTGCGCTTTGAAATGGCGGGCAAAAGCTATTTTCTCAAATGGCATCGCGGCACGACCCTGAAAGAGATAATCAAAAATTTACTCTCATTGCGGATGCCAGTATTAGGCGCAGACCGCGAATGGAATGCGATTCATCGACTGCGGGATGTCGGCGTTGATACTATGTATGGGGTGGCATTCGGCGAAAAAGGCATTAATCCGCTGACCAGAACCTCGTTTATTATTACCGAAGATCTGACACCAACCATCAGTCTGGAAGATTACTGTGCTGACTGGGCGACCAACCCACCAGATGTTCGCGTAAAGCGTATGCTTATTAAGCGTGTCGCGACGATGGTGCGCGATATGCATGCTGCGGGCATTAACCACCGTGACTGTTATATCTGTCATTTCCTGCTGCACTTGCCTTTTTCCGGTAAGGAAGAGGTGTTAAAAATTTCAGTAATTGACCTGCACCGGGCGCAGATACGTGCAAAAGTACCGCGTCGTTGGCGGGATAAAGATCTTATTGGACTTTATTTTTCTTCGATGAATATTGGCCTGACTCAGCGGGATATCTGGCGGTTTATGAAAGTGTATTTTGTCGCCCCGCTTAAAGACATTATCAAGCAGGAACAAGGGCTGCTGTCGCAAGCAGAAGAAAAAGCCACAAAAATCAGGGAAAGAACGATTCGAAAATCGTTGTAATTTCCGGAGAGAAATATGAGTGCCCACTATTTTAATCCACAAGAGATGATCAATAAGACAATCATCTTCGATGAAAGCCCAGAGGCGTCAGTGGCATCATCATTCCATGTTGCTTATGGCATTGATCAGAACTTTCTTTTTGGTTGTGGTGTTTCAATCACGTCAGTTTTGTTACATAACAACGACGTGAGTTTTGTCTTCCACGTTTTTATTGATGATATCCCTGAAGCCGATATCCAGCGTTTATCCCAATTAGCGAAAAGCTATCATACCTGTATCCAGATCCATCTGGTGAATTGTGAACGGCTTAAGGCATTACCGACGACCAAAAATTGGTCTATTGCCATGTATTTCCGTTTTGTAATTGCAGATTACTTTATTGATCAACAAGATAAGATCCTGTACCTGGATGCTGATATCGCCTGTCAGGGAAACTTAAAGCCGCTGATAACAATGGATCTTGCCAATAACGTTGCTGCTGTTGTTACTGAACGCGATGCTAACTGGTGGTCGTTACGGGGTCAAAGTCTGCAGTGTAATGAACTTGAAAAGGGTTACTTTAATTCAGGTGTCCTGTTAATTAATACACTAGCGTGGGCGCAGGAGTCCGTTTCTGCTAAAGCGATGTCGATGCTTGCTGATAAAGCCATCGTTTCCCGTTTAACCTATATGGATCAAGATATCCTTAATCTTATCCTGTTAGGGAAAGTTAAATTCATTGATGCTAAATACAATACGCAATTTAGTTTAAATTATGAATTAAAAAAATCATTTGTTTGTCCAATTAATGATGAAACCGTATTAATTCATTATGTCGGCCCGACAAAACCCTGGCATTACTGGGCCGGTTATCCAAGTGCGCAACCTTTTATCAAAGCCAAAGAAGCATCGCCCTGGAAAAATGAACCGTTAATGCGGCCAGTTAACTCAAATTATGCTCGTTATTGCGCTAAGCATAATTTTAAACAAAACAAACCAATTAACGGGATAATGAATTATATTTATTATTTTTATTTAAAGATAATAAAATGATATTGAGAAAAGTTAAATGAATGAATTTATAAAAGAACGGTTTTCGTATTTAGCAGATAATAAAAAAGAAAACGCCCCAGAGCTAAATGTTTCCTACGGTATCGATAAGAATTTTTTGTATGGTGCTGGCGTTTCAATTTCTTCCGTTTTGATTAATAATTCAGATATTAATTTTGTCTTTCATGTTTTCACTGATTATGTGGATGATGATTATTTAAAGTCATTTAATGAAACAGCAAAACAATTTAATACCTCAATTATTGTATATTTAATTGACCCAAAATACTTTGCTGATCTGCCGACGTCACAGTTTTGGTCGTACGCGACATACTTCAGGGTATTGTCCTTTGAATATCTGAGTGAAAGTATTTCCACACTGCTGTATCTGGATGCCGATGTCGTTTGTAAAGGAAGTCTGAAACCTCTCACAAAAATTATATTTAAAGATGAGTTTGCTGCGGTTATTCCTGACAATGATAGTACTCAGGCGGCATGTGCAAAACGTCTTAACATTCCCGAAATGAATGGACGTTATTTCAATGCAGGCGTTATCTATGTCAATCTTAAAAAATGGCATGAAGCAAATTTGACACCGTATTTACTCACGCTTTTACGAGGGGAAACTAAATATGGCTCTCTTAAATATTTAGATCAGGATGCGTTGAATATCGCATTTAATATGAATAATATCTACCTCGCGAAGGATTTTGATACTATTTATACCCTGAAAAACGAACTTCATGATCGTAGTCATCGAAAGTATCAGCAAACCATTACCGATAAAACAGTATTGATTCACTATACAGGGATAACTAAACCATGGCATAGCTGGGCTGGATATCCGTCTGCATCATACTTTAATATCGCGCGTGAACAATCTCCCTGGAAGAAATATCCTCTTAAAGAGGCGCGGACTGTTGCAGAAATGCAGAAACAATATAAGCATCTGTTTGCCCATGGTGAGTATATTAAAGGTATAACTTCATTAATTAAGTACAAGCTTAAGAAATAAATTACTCTTATGATTACAAGTATACGCTATCGCGGCTTCTCATTTTATTACAAAGATAACGATAATAAATATAAAGAAATCTTTGATGAAATACTGGCCTATAATTTTAAAACAGTAAAAGTATTACGTAATATTGATGATACCAAAGTATCGTTGATTGATACGAAATATGGTCGCTATGTTTTTAAAGTCTTTGCCCCGAAAACGAAAAGGAATGAACGTTTTTTAAAATCTTTTGTAAAAGGTGACTACTATCAGAATTTGATCGTTGAAACCGATCGTGTCAGAAGTGCAGGTCTTACTTTTCCTAATGATTTTTATTTTCTGGCTGAGCGTAAAATTTTCAACTATGCCAGTGTTTTTATCATGCTTATCGAGTATGTCGAGGGCGTAGAGCTCAATGATATGCCGATTATTCCAGAAGATGTTAAAGCAGAAATTAAGGCTTCAATGGAAAAATTGCATGCCTTAAATATGCTATCGGGCGACCCACACCGGGGTAACTTTATCGTTAGTAAAGATGGTGTCAGGATAATTGACCTCTCCGGTAAAAGCTGTACGGCAGAGCGGAAAGCCCGTGATCGTCTGGCCATGGAACGTCACCTGGGTATTGCCAACGAAATAAAAGATTATGGCTACTATTCAGTAATCTACAGAACCAAACTACGCAAATTTATTAAAAAATTAAAAGGCAAAGCGTAAACCACACAGTCAAAACGGAACCAACATGGATTTATTAGCTGAGAGTATTACTGAAGTCGCTGTCTCTGGGGAAATTGCTAACACCGATCGTGTGTTAAATATCGCTTACGGTATTGACCGCAACTTTTTATTTGGTGCGGCAGTATCTATGCAATCAGTTGTTATGCATAACCCGGACCTTGCGGTTAAGTTTCATCTCTTTACTGACTACATTGATGAAGATTATCTACAACGTGTTAATGCTTTTACCAGCAAAAATGCTAACGTTGAAGTAAGAATTTATAAAGTATCCAGTGCCTTTATTGATATCTTCCCCAGCCTGAAACAGTGGTCTTATGCAACATTCTTCCGTTTAGTTGCGTTCCAGTATCTGAGTGAAACTATTGAAAATCTGTTATATATCGATGCTGATGTCATATGTAAAGGCTCATTAGCTGGATTGCTTGATATTAATTTTGATGGCGATAAGTTCGCGGCTGTTATTAAAGATGTGCCTTTTATGCAGGAAAAACCTGCGAAGCGTCTGGCTATAGAGGGACTTCCAGGGAATTATTTCAACGCCGGTGTAGTATATCTGCAGCTTGAAGCATGGGCGAAAAATGATTTTATGAATAAAGCCATTGCTATGCTGGCAAGTGACCCGCAGCACACGAAATATAAATGCCTTGATCAGGATATTTTAAATATTCTGTTCTTTAGTCATTGTATTTTTATTAGCGGCGATTATGATTGCTTTTATGGCATTGACTATGAGTTAAAAAATAAAAGCGATGAAGATTATAAAAAGACCATTACCGATGATACTAAGCTGATTCATTATGTTGGCGTAACGAAGCCCTGGAACGACTGGACGAATTATCCCTGCCAGAAGTATTTTAATGAGGCTTATCAGGTTTCTTGCTGGAATGATGTGGCGTTTATTCCAGCCACGAATGAAAAGCAGTATCAAGTGAAATACCAACATGCAAAGAAAAATGGTGATACGTTTAACGCTTTTATTTACTTCATTAAATTCAAATTAAATAAGTATAAAAGAAAACTATTTGGGCAATAATAAAAATCATGGATGTCTGAGTTACAATAATAATTAAGGATGAGTACTATAATATTTTATTAGTTCAGGCAAGAGAACACGATGAGCAATGATTACCCTTTAGTATCCATAATAATACCGACGTATAATTCATCTGATTACATTACTGAAACTCTAACGAAATTAGAAAAACAAACTTACCCAAATTTTGAAATTGTTATTGTTAATGATGGTTCTAAAGATAACACATCAAGTGTTTTGAGAGAGTATGGGTTAACCCACTCTCGATTAATTATTATCAATAAAGAAAATGGCGGTGTTTCGTCTGCCAGGAATACAGGTATCCGCAAGGCGCAAGGACAGTTTATATGTTTTATGGATGATGATGATGAGATAGATCCTAACTATCTGCTGAAGATGTATTCCAGACAACATGAGACGGGAGGGGATGCGATTTATTGTGGGCTTTATGGCCATCATATAAAAAATGGTGTTACTTACTCACCTATAAATACAGATTTTAATGAAGGGTCTTTACTTTTCGATTTTTTTTATAAAAAGGTCAGATTCCATATAGGATGCTTGTTTATAAGAAAACAACTCCTGGAAGATAATAATCTTTTTTTTGATGAAGATTTACGACTAGGAGAAGATCTGGATTTTATCTATCGACTGCTAATTACATGCGATATGTATGCGGTTCCATATTATATGTATAAGCATAACTATAGAGAAAATTCCTTAATGAACTCATGTAGAACCATCACTCATTATCGACATGAGTCATTTGCGCACGAAAGAATCTACTCTTCTGTGATGCAGTTATACAAAGGTAACCGGAAAGAAGAAATTCATACATTATTGAGTAAAAATAGAACTTATCATAAAACTCGTTATTTATGGAATGTTCTACTTAATGGCGATTTTGAATTATTAAATCAATTAGTTGAAAGCAATGAAAAAGAATTGAAAGATTGTAATCTTCTTGGCAAGAGAGATAAGAGGCGAGCAAAGATATTAGCATCAAAAAACTATATTCTCTGGAGGATGGTAAGACTGGTAAATAGAAAAAAGAATAAACGTTAGGTCTTGCATTAAATAACCCATCCTCGTAGCATAGGTTGAAATTATATGTCGTTTTGTTGGAATGAAATTAACTCTGGTGTCAAGTCTTTAATTCTCATATTATGTATGTTGTCTTTAATGACTTTGTCTTTGTGGGATGATGTTGCAACAAAGTTTCTTCATGCAGCTGGAATTATATCTGCATTATATTTTCTAGCGACACCAAAAAAAACAATAACTAATAATCCTACTTTGTTAATTTTCATCTCATTATGTCTTTTGGGTATCGTTAATATCATCTGGTATTCACATTATAAAGTTTCAGGCTCGGTTTATACCAATGCATATCGTGGCCCAATGGAAACTGGAAAAATTGCCTTGTGTAGTGCTTTTATTTTCTTAGTTCTTTTTGCTAAAGATGAGATGAGAACCAAAATAAAATTTGGGAAACTAATTCTGTTCGTATCCTTGGCAACGCAGTTACTTTTTTTTGCGCATGCCATGTGGCAACATTTCTATTTAAACGTCGACCGTGTTGCATTATCAGCTTCCCACGCTACAACAGCAGGCTACATCATCCTTTTCCCTTCTTTACTGGCATCAATTCTCATTTTAAAATCCGACTTTAGACATAAAACAACATTATATACAATTAACTTCATGCTTAGCTTATGTGCTGTTATAGTAACTGAAACGCGTGCAGCCATATTAGTGTTTCCATTCTTTGCGTTACTATTAATCGTAATGGATAGTTATATTAATAAGCGAATTAATTATAAGTTATATTGTTTTATTGCGATTGCATTATTAGCAGGTGTATTTTCTTTTAAAGATACATTACTTACGAGAATGAATGACTTAAATAGGGATTTAGTTAATTATTCGCATGATAACACCAGAACTTCAGTCGGTGCCCGTCTGGCAATGTATGAAGTTGGTTTAAAAACATATTCTCCAATAGGACAATCACTGGAAAAACGTGCGGAAAAAATACATGAACTAGAAGAGAAAGAGCCTAGATTAAGTGGTGCTTTACCCTTTGTAGATTCTCATTTGCATAACGATCTCATAGATACGTTATCAACGCGTGGTATTCCTGGAGTAGCATTAACAATTTTAGCCTTTTCAGCAATATTCATATATGCCTTAAGAACTGCTAAAGAACCTTATATTTTAATCTTGCTTTTTTCACTACTGGTAGTAGGCCTAAGTGATGTAATACTCTTTTCTAAACCGGTTCCGACTGCTGTGTTTGTCACCATAATATTGCTTTGTGCTTATTTTAAAGTACAATCGGACCAATGTTTATTAGATAAGTAATGAATATGTGAAATAAAATCAGCAAGGAAGCTGATTTTATTTCAAAATTATCTATTAAAGAGTTGTAATTTAAATCATGGCAGCTTTTTCAGCGTTTTCTTCAATGAATTGCTTAACAGCATTTGCTGTCAATTGAGACAACTCATTCCCCGGAGCCCTACAAACCATCTGATTCTTCCCATACCCACCAATTAATCCCGGATCGGTAGGTCCATAAACCGTGATATTGGGTCTATCCAGTGCCGCCGTTAAATGGCTTAACCCCGTATCCACCGACACTATAAATTTAGCCCCGGCCAGTACGCGGGCAACGCCTTCCAGACTCATCTTCGGCAATACTTCAACATAAGCAAATCCTTCCGCCAGTCGTTTCGCCCGTTCTTCCTCATGCGGCGCGCCCCACGGAAGTTTAATCCGTATTCCTGAATCAGCCAGTAAACCAATCAATTCTCGCCAGTGTTCTTCCGGCCAGTGTTTATCATCTCGGGTTGTTGCATGAAGAAATACGGCATATTCGCCAGCATCTGTAGGCAGGTTCGTCAGGAAATGCTGTGCGATAGCATAATCGCCCTGGGTTTGTGGTTTGCTATAGCCCAGACTTTTGGCAAACAGTTCGCGGGTGCGTTCTACGGCGTGCTGCTGTTTTGCAATATGATGTTTACGATTGTAAAACAGGCTGGCTAACGGTTCGCGAGCGGTTTGCCAGTCCATTCCATGCTTTACGCCATGCGCCAGACGCGTCACCAGCGCCGCGCTTTTTACCAGCCCCTGGGCGTCGATAACTGCGTCATAGTTCTTTGCTTGTAGCGCTTCACGAAACGCTTTGCGTTCAGCTTTTATGGGAGCCGAGAACCAGGCTTTACGCCAGCGACGTATTGCCACAGGAATAACTCGCTCAACGGCAGCGTGCCAGGAAGGAATCTGTGCGAACCCTTCTTCCACCACCCAGTCAAACTTAATCCCTGGGATTGCCTGCTGGGCATCAGTGAGTGCGGGCAGCGTGTGGAGAACATCGCCCATCGACGATGTTTTAACGATCAGAACCCGCATCCGTCAGGCTTCCTCTTGTAACAATAGCGCGTTGAGTTCTTCCAGTACGCGCTGGGGAGTAATGTCGATCAAGCTCTGGTGATAACCCTCCGCAGCGTCACCTTTACGCACTTTGTGATAGCCGGTAATCAGGCGGATCACGCGTGCTTTATGGGATAGCGGTGGTGTGAAGTCCGGGCTGCTTGGTCCATACAGGGCAACCAGCGGACGATTGAGCGCCGCCGCAACGTGCATCAGACCAGAATCGTTAGTAACAATGGCTTTACAGGCTGCAATCAGGATAACCGCTTGATCAAGCTGTGTTTCTCCCGCCAGATTCCGACACCATGCCTGCTGCTCTGTATTCAAAGCGGCAAGAATCTCATTGCCCGCCTCATGATCTTTCGCCGAGCCAAACAGAACCACCTGATAACCTTCATCAATCAGCTGCTTTGCCAGCTCCGCATAGTGGTAGTGTGGCCAGCGTTTTGCCGGACCAAACTCCGCACCCGGGCAAAAACCAATCATCGGACGTTCTGATGAAAGCGAAAATTGATTACAGGTATATGATTTTTCACCTTCGCTCACCTGCAACTGCGGCCATAACAATGGCTGCGGCAGATCTTGTGCGGTACGCATAATACCTTTGTCATAGGCCAGCGCGACATAGCGTTCCACCATTAGCGGCCAGGCTTCTTTATCGAGCACGCGTACATCGTTGAGTAAACCGTAGCGCATCTCGCCGCGCCAGCCGGTGCGATGAGGAATACCTGCGAAGAAAGGCACTAATGCGGATTTGAAGGAGTTAGGTAAGACGTAGGCGCGGTCGTAGCGCTTTTCACGCAGACTATGACCCAGTTTGCGGCGTTCGCCGATTTCCAGCGCTCCGTGACCGAGAGGCATAGGGATCGCTTCGTTAACTTCCGGCATCCGCGATAATAATGGACGGCACCATGCCGGTGCCATCACGTCGATTATCGCCTGGGGATAGCGCGCCTGGAGCGTGCGATAGAGACTTTGCGACATCATCATGTCGCCAACCCAAGACGGGCCGATCACCAGTATTTTCATGCAGAGCTCTTATGCGTCACGATTCAGCCAGGCCATGTATTCCGTTACGCCTTCGGCAACGGTTTTGAACGGTTTATCGTAACCCGCCGCGCGCAGATTCGTCAGATCTGCCTGAGTGAACGCCTGGTAGCGGCCTTTCAGTTTATCCGGGAACGGAATGTATTCGATTTGGCCTTTCTTGTGATAAGCAAGCGTAGCATCTGCTACTGCCTGGAAGGATTCCGCACGACCGGTGCCGAGGTTGAAGATGCCGGAAACGCCATTTTCCAGGAACCACAGGTTTACATCTGCCACGTCGCCCACATAGACGAAGTCACGTTTAAAGTTCTCGCTACCTTCGAACAGCTTCGGTGATTCACCGTTATTAAGCTGGGTGTTGAGATGGAAAGCGACGCTCGCCATGCTGCCTTTATGGCCTTCACGCGGTCCATAAACGTTGAAATAACGGAAGCCAACAATCTGTGAGTTCGCTTCAGGCAGGATTTGGCGAACATATTCATCAAACAGGAATTTTGAGTAACCGTAGACATTCAACGGTTTTTCATATTCGCGGGATTCAATAAAGTCGGAGGTGCGTCCACCGTAAGTGGCTGCGGAAGAGGCATACAGGAACGGGATTTCGCGCTCCAGACAGTAGTGCAGCAGCTCTTTGGAGTATTGATAGTTGTTATCCATCATATACTTGCCGTCCCACTCGGTGGTGGAAGAGCACGCGCCTTCGTGGAAAATCGCTTCGACATCGCCGAACTCTTCGCCAGCCATAATCTGGATCAGGAAGTCTTCCTTATCCATATAGTCCGCGATATCCAGATCCACCAGGTTCACAAACTTGGTGCCGTCTTTCAGGTTGTCCACCACCAGAATATCGGTGATGCCTTTATCATTCAGGGCTTTAACGATGTTGCTTCCGATAAAGCCCGCGCCGCCGGTAACGATGATCATAACTGTAACCTTCGAATTATGGAGTCAGAGACAATCTCAGACACGAATACTTCTATCATATCACTACATGACGTTGGCTTCAGCCATTCACCAAAAGTGAGGGGGCTGGACGTTATTTATCCTGAATTTTGCAGAAGTGTTAACGCGTCATCTCGTCGCGACCTATAAGTTTGGGTAATATGTGCTGGAATTTGCCCTGTCTGGAGAATCGCAATGCGTGGAGAATTTTATCAGCAGTTAACCAACGATCTGGAAACCGCACGGGCGGAAGGGTTGTTTAAAGAAGAGCGCATTATTACGTCTGCGCAGCAAGCAGATATCACTGTGGCTGATGGAAGCCACGTCATTAACTTTTGTGCCAACAACTATCTCGGACTGGCGAATCATCCGGATCTGATTGCGGCGGCAAAGGCGGGAATGGATTCTCACGGTTTCGGCATGGCTTCGGTGCGTTTTATTTGCGGCACTCAGGACAGCCATAAAGAGCTTGAACAAAAACTGGCGGCCTTCCTGGGGATGGAAGATGCGATTCTCTACTCTTCCTGCTTTGATGCTAACGGCGGCCTGTTTGAAACGCTGCTGAGCGCGGAGGACGCCATTATCTCCGACGCACTGAACCACGCGTCTATTATTGATGGTGTGCGTCTGTGTAAAGCCAAACGCTATCGTTATGCCAACAACGATATGCAGGAGCTGGAAGCACGTCTGAAAGAAGCGCGTGAAGCCGGTGCGCGTCATGTGCTGATTGCCACCGATGGTGTGTTCTCGATGGACGGCGTGATTGCCAACCTGAAGGGCGTTTGCGATCTGGCAGATAAATACGATGCCCTGGTGATGGTAGACGACTCCCACGCGGTCGGTTTTGTCGGTGAAAATGGTCGTGGTTCCCATGAATACTGCGATGTGATGGGGCGTGTAGACATCATTACCGGTACGTTGGGTAAAGCGTTGGGCGGGGCTTCTGGTGGTTATACCGCGGGGCGCAAAGAAGTGGTTGAGTGGCTGCGCCAGCGTTCTCGTCCGTACCTGTTCTCCAACTCGCTGGCACCAGCGATTGTCGCCGCATCCATCAAAGTACTGGAGATGGTCGAAGCGGGTAGCGAGCTGCGTGACCGTCTGTGGGCGAACGCGCGTCAGTTCCGTGAGCAAATGTCGGCGGCGGGCTTTACCCTGGCGGGAGCCGATCACGCCATTATTCCCGTCATGCTTGGCGATGCGGTAGTGGCGCAGAAATTTGCCCGTGAGCTGCAAAAAGAGGGCATTTACGTCACCGGTTTCTTCTATCCGGTCGTTCCTAAAGGTCAGGCGCGTATTCGTACCCAGATGTCTGCGGCGCATACCCCTGAGCAAATTACGCGTGCAGTAGAAGCATTCACGCGTATTGGTAAACAACTGGGCGTTATCGCCTGAGGGTGTGAGATGAAAGCGTTATCCAAACTGAAAGCGGAAGAGGGCATCTGGATGACCGACGTTCCTGTACCGGAACTCGGGCATAACGATCTGCTGATTAAAATCCGTAAAACAGCCATCTGCGGGACTGACGTTCACATCTATAACTGGGATGAGTGGTCGCAAAAAACCATCCCGGTGCCGATGGTCGTGGGCCATGAATATGTCGGTGAAGTGGTAGGTATTGGTCAGGAAGTGAAAGGCTTCAAGATTGGCGATCGCGTTTCTGGCGAAGGCCATATCACCTGCGGTCACTGTCGCAACTGTCGTGGCGGTCGTACCCATCTGTGCCGCAACACGATCGGCGTCGGTGTTAACCGTCCGGGCTGCTTCGCCGAGTATCTGGTGATTCCGGCGTTCAACGCCTTCAAAATCCCGGACAATATCTCCGACGACCTGGCTTCCATTTTTGATCCCTTCGGTAACGCTGTGCATACCGCGCTGTCGTTCGATCTGGTTGGCGAGGATGTGCTGGTCTCTGGTGCAGGTCCGATAGGTATTATGGCTGCGGCGGTGGCGAAACACGTTGGTGCACGCAATGTGGTGATCACTGATGTTAACGAATACCGCCTTGAGCTGGCACGCAAAATGGGTATCACCCGTGCGGTTAACGTCGCTAAAGAAAACCTTAATGATGTGATGACAGAACTGGGCATGACCGAAGGCTTTGATGTCGGTCTGGAAATGTCCGGTGCGCCGCCAGCGTTTCGTACCATGCTCGACACCATGAACCACGGCGGTCGTATTGCGATGCTGGGTATTCCACCGTCCGATATGTCTATCGACTGGACCAAAGTAATCTTTAAAGGCTTGTTCATTAAAGGTATTTACGGTCGTGAGATGTTTGAAACCTGGTACAAGATGGCGGCGCTGATTCAGTCTGGCCTCGATCTCTCGCCGATCATTACCCATCGTTTCTCTATCGATGATTTCCAGAAGGGCTTTGACGCTATGCGTTCGGGCCAGTCCGGGAAAGTTATTCTGAGCTGGGATTAACACGAACAAGGGCTGGTATTCCAGCCCTTTTGCCTGAGGATAATCCGTTAAATATGTAAAATCCTGTCAGTGTAATCAAGATATCGTAATTGCGCTGATCTCTTATATAGCTGCTCTCATTATCTCTCTACCCTGACGTGACTCTCTCACCGGTAAAAATAATATCTCACAGGCTTAATAGTTTCTTAATACAAAGCCTGTAAAACGTCAGGATAACTTCAGAGGTCGTCGGTAATTTATGATGAACAGCACCAATAAACTTAGTGTTATTATTCCGTTATATAATGCGGGCGATGATTTCCGCACTTGTATGGAATCTTTAATTACGCAAACATGGACTGCTCTGGAAATCATTATTATTAACGATGGTTCAACGGATAATTCTGTTGAAATAGCAAAGCATTACGCAGAAAACTATCCGCACGTTCGTTTGTTGCATCAGGCGAATTCTGGCGCATCGGTGGCGCGTAATCGTGGGATTGAAGTGGCAACGGGAAAATATGTCGCTTTTGTCGATGCTGACGATGAGGTCTATCCCACCATGTACGAAACGCTGATGACCATGGCGTTAGAGGACGACCTCGACGTGGCGCAGTGCAACGCTGATTGGTGTTTTCGTGAAACGGGTGAAACCTGGCAATCCATCCCTACCGATCGCCTTCGCTCAACCGGTGTATTAACTGGTCCGGACTGGCTGCGGATGGGACTTTCTTCCCGCCGTTGGACACACGTGGTCTGGATGGGGGTTTATCGCCGCGATGTTATTGTTAAAAATAACATTAAATTTATTGCCGGATTACATCATCAGGATATTGTCTGGACAACAGAATTTATGTTTAACGCGCTGCGTGCGCGATATACCGAGCAATCATTATATAAATATTATCTGCATAATACGTCAGTGAGTCGGTTGCATAGACAAGGGAATAAAAACCTTAATTATCAACGTCACTATATTAAGATTACCCGCCTGCTGGAGAAATTAAATCGAAATTATGCCGACAAAATTACGATTTATCCGGAATTTCATCAGCAAATAACTTACGAAGCATTGCGTGTTTGCCATGCGGTGCGCAAAGAGCCGGATATTATTACCCGCCAACGGATGATTGCTGAGATATTTACTTCCGGTATGTATAAGCGCCTGATTACCAATGTGCGCAGCGTGAAGGTGGGTTACCAGGCGTTACTGTGGTCTTTCCGCTTATGGCAATGGCGCGACAAAACGCGGTCGCACCATCGCATTACGCGTAGCGCCTTTAATTTGCGCTAGCGTTAAGTTTTGCCGATTCGGGCTGTTTGCCCCAGCCTTGCCACTGATGCTGGAAGTAAACGATCAGCGTGCTCTGGCTGATGCTTTCGCTTAATACTTCAAAGAAGCGATTAGCATAAACAGGTTCTATCGGCTTCTTCGGTTTGCACAGCTTCACGCCACGGAATGGATTACGCGGTGTGTCGGGCACAGTGTTTTTCGGCGGTGTAGACGTATCAACCTGCGGTTCATTCAACAAGCTGCTGGCTTTCACCAGCGTAATGTCTGGCGGCAGGTTATAAACCATCTGTTGTAGCACGCGTACCGTTGAAGGGTGAGGATGTCCAATGGCAATGGTTGAACCGTTGCGACGTGCCAGGTCAATTGCGCGATTAAATTGCATACGGATGTCCGCTTCATTTTGCGAATCGTCGAGGAACACCTTCCGTTTGATCACCTTCACGCCAGTGCCTTGCGCGGCGCGCATCGCCTGGGTATTACCGATGGTTACGCTGTCGAGGAAGTAAAGATTGTAACGCTCCAGCGCCTGCATCACTTTCTGCATACCAAACAGGTTAGAGGTCATCTTGCTGCCCATGTGGTTGTTGATCCCCACGGCATAGGGCACGTTATTGACCGCACTACGAATAATGCGCTCAATTTCGTCGCTGCTCATCTCCGGGCGTAGCGTATTTTTCTCCAGCGGCTGTTTACTCAGTGGTGCCATCGGTAGATGAATCAACACTTCGTGACCGCTGTTATGTGCTTTGGTCGCCATCTCTCTGGCGTGCGGTGAATCGGGTAATACAGCGACGGAGATAGCGGAAGGCATCGCCAGCACCTGGTTTTCGTTGTGCGGGCGATACCCAAAATCATCAATGACGATGGCAAGTTTGCCAGCAATTACGGGGGAGGAGAGCGCCAACAGAGCGGCAAATGCAAGAACGTTACGACGAAATGGAAACAAAACTTATCTTCCCAACCACGGCTGTGGATTGACCGCCTGACCCTGGCGGCGAATTTCGAAATAGAGTGAAGGCCGACCCTGACCGCCACTGCTGCCCACCAGTGCAATTGGCTGGCCCGCGCGAACCTGCGAACCAACGCTCACCAGTGCGCTCTGATTATAGCCGTAAAGACTCATGTCGCCTTTACCATGCTCAACCACCACCACCAGACCGTAGCCTTGCAGCCAGTCAGCCAGAATCACCCGGCCGTCGGCAATCGCTTTAACTTCAGTACCTTCAGAGGCACCAATCACCATCCCTTTCCAGCGTAATTCACCCTGTAGCTGTTCGCCATAGCGATGCAGCGTCGGCCCGCGAACTGGCCAGAATGCCTGACCGCGCGGTGCGCCCAGACCACCGGTACGGGACATCAGCGATTTTTCGCTTTCGGTCGGCTTGTAGGTGGTGCCTTTGCGCGTCGCTTCTTTCTGGCGGTCGCGAACCGCCTGGGCTTCGCGCGCTTCACGTTCAGCACGCGCTTTCGCCGCGGCTTCCGCACGGGCAATGCTGTTACGCAGACGGGATTCGTTGGCGCGCAGCTCGCTCAACTGTTGCTGACCTTGCTGGATGGAAGACTCCAGCCCTGCCAGTGTTTTCTTACGCTCGCTCAACGCCTGGGTCAGCTTCGCCTGTTGGGCGCGCTGCTCATATAAAAGCGTTTGTTGCTCGCTCTGTTTCTCTTCCAGTTCGGCACGCTGCATAGCGACTTCTTCACGCGTTTGTTTCAACTGAGCAATGGTTTCTTGTCGCGCCTGGTTGAGATAGCCGAAATAAGCCTGTAACCGCTGCCCACGCTGGCTTTCTTCACCGCTGAGAATCAGCTGAATACCGGTATGTTCACCCTGACGAAACGCGGCATCCAGTTGCGCGGCGAGGCTGCGCTCCTGGGCGGCTTTTTGCTGCTCTAGTTTGGCAATCGACGCGTTCATCTCATCAATCTGTTTATTCAGTTGATTAAGCGTGTTTTGCGTTTCGCGCAGTTTACGGGTGGCTTCAGAGATCGCTTCTTCCTGCTTTTTCAATTGTGCGAGCAGGCTTGCGCGTTGTTGTTGCTTTTGGCGTACCGCGCGCTCTTTCGCGGCGATGTCAGCCTGAATGGATTTGAGTTGGTCACGCTCATCCGCGTGGGCGGAAAAGGCGCACAACAATACGCCAGCGCTCAGAACGCTGGCGTAGATGATGGGCCTGATTGCAAACCTGCGCGGTTTCACGGCCCGTGTCATGGTATTAATCGCCTTTCCCCTCATGGGGAGGGATTATTCCACGATGAACAGCGGCTTACCAGTCATCTCTTGCGGGATTTCCATACCCATCAGCGACAACATGGTCGGCGCGATGTCAGAAAGTTTGCCGCCTTCAACCGCTTTCACGTTCTTATCACCAACGTAAATCAGCGGAACTGGCAGGTTGGTGTGTGCTGTGTGTGCCTGACCCGTTGCCGGATCGCGCATCTGTTCAGCGTTACCGTGGTCAGCGGTGATCAGCAGTTGTCCACCCACGGACTCAACCGCTTTCGCGACTTCTTCCACGCAGTGATCCAGCGCTTCAACCGCTTTAACCGCCGCTTCCATCACCCCGGTGTGACCTACCATGTCGCCGTTCGGATAGTTACAGATAATGGTGTCGTATTTGCCGCTCTTGATTGCCGCAACCAGTTTTTCGGTCAGCTCTGCGGAGCTCATTTCCGGTTGCAGATCGTAGGTAGCCACTTTCGGTGAGTTGATCAGAATGCGATCTTCGCCTTTGAACGACTCTTCTACGCCACCGTTGAAGAAGAAAGTAACGTGGGCATATTTTTCGGTTTCGGAAATACGCAGCTGAGTTTTGTCGTTTTTCGCCATCCACTCGCCGAAGGTGTTAACCAGGGAAGCGGGTGGGTAAGCCACTGCGGTTTTGATGTCGGCAGCGTATTCGGTCAGCATCACGAAATCGACGTTAACCACTTTCTTACGCGCGAAGCCATCGAAATCAGCGTTCACGAAAGCACGAGTGATTTCACGCGCGCGGTCAGCACGGAAGTTCATGAAAATCAGCGCATCGCCGTCTTCCATTGCCGCATCTGGCTGACCTTCTGCACGAATAACGGTCGCTTTCACGAACTCGTCGTTTTCGTCGCGAGCATAAGCAGCCTGCAAACCGGCAACGGCGGTATCGGCCTGGAACTCACCTTGCGCCAGAGTCAGCAGGTCATAAGCTTTTTCAACGCGATCCCAACGGTTATCGCGGTCCATCGCGTAGTAACGACCAATGATGGACGCTACGCGGCCTTTACCCAGCGCGGCAAATTTCTCTTCGAATTTTTTCAGCGAGGATTCAGCACTGCGCGGCGGAGTGTCGCGACCGTCAAGGAATGCGTGTAGGTAGATTTTTTCTGCGCCGCGTTCAGCTGCCAGTTCTACCATCGCCATGATGTGATCTTCGTGGCTGTGTACACCACCTGCGGAGAGCAGACCCATAATGTGTACTGCTTTGCCTGCGTTTTTCGCTTTATCTACTGCACCAGTCAACACCGGATTAGCAAAGAAAGCGCGATCTTTGATTTCAACGTCCAGACGAGTCAGGTCCTGATACACGATGCGGCCGGCACCCAGGTTAACGTGGCCTACTTCGGAGTTGCCCATCTGACGGTCAGGCAGACCGACTTCCAAACCGGAAGCGTCGATCAGGGTATGCGGACGATTGGCCCACAGTGCATCCATTACCGGGGTTTTAGCACTAAAAATGGCGTTATCCTGCTGTTCTTCGCGATAGCCATAGCCATCCAGAATCACCAGTACCATAGGTTTTTTAGAAACCGACATTGCGACAACCTCATACTCAAGAGTCAAAATTTGCGTAATTTTACTACAGCTGAATCGATAAAATAGCCTCTGAAGATCAAAATATACGACCGCTCGCGGCAAGCAGATGCCAGATTTACGCTTTTTTTTCGTAGCGCCCCGCAAAATTGCATTCCAGTTAACGCGCTGGCTGTATTTGCCGCACTGCGCAGGTATACTCCTTTCCTGGTTTTTTTAATCACTACGTCGGGAGTTGTTACCCCCCATGCAAGAAATTATGCAATTTGTTGGCCGTCATCCCATACTGAGTATCGCCTGGATCGCGTTACTGGTGGCGGTTCTTGTGACTACGTTTAAGAGCCTGACCTCGAAAGTGAAGGTGATTACTCGTGGTGAAGCTACGCGTCTGATCAACAAAGAAGACGCTGTGGTTGTGGATTTACGTCAGCGTGATGACTTCCGTAAAGGCCATATCGCAGGTTCTATCAACCTGTTGCCGAGCGAAATCAAAGCCAACAATGTTGGTGAGCTTGAGAAGCACAAAGACAAACCGGTTATCGTGGTAGATGGTTCTGGCATGCAGTGCCAGGAGCCTGCAAACGCGCTGACGAAAGCTGGTTTTGCGCAAGTATTCGTACTGAAAGAAGGCGTCGCTGGCTGGGCTGGCGAAAACTTGCCTTTGGTGCGCGGCAAATAATTTACCTGCCGTTTTTCATGATGCAGGCCGTTAGCTGCAATTAGGCCCCCAGCGACTTATTGATATAAGCTTCTGGGGACACTCCATTTTGCTGCCGCCCTGCAACATGAAATTTCAGGGTAAAAAACAGGAGCTAATTTATGGCCAATGTTGAAATCTATACCAAAGAAACCTGCCCGTATTGCCATCGTGCAAAAGCACTGCTGAGCAGCAAGGGCGTGAGTTTTCAGGAGTTGCCGATCGATGGCAATGCCGCTAAGCGTGAAGAGATGATCAAACGCAGCGGTCGCACTACGGTTCCACAGATTTTTATTGACGCACAGCACATTGGTGGCTGTGATGACTTGTATGCATTGGATGCACGTGGTGGACTGGATCCCCTGCTGAAATAACGTGTGAACGTTGGCATTACATTGCGCAGTATTTTAAGGACAACACTTAAGGGTTTTCTACACATGTCAGAACAAAACAACACCGAAATGACTTTCCAGATCCAACGTATTTATACCAAGGATATTTCTTTCGAAGCGCCGAACGCGCCGCACGTTTTCCAGAAAGATTGGCAACCAGAAGTTAAACTTGATCTGGATACGGCATCTACTCAACTGGCAGATGACGTTTACGAAGTGGTACTGCGTGTTACCGTAACGGCCTCCCTGGGCGAAGAAACCGCGTTCCTGTGTGAAGTTCAGCAGGGCGGTATTTTCTCCATCGCGGGTATCGAAGGCACCCAGATGGCACATTGCCTGGGCGCATACTGCCCGAACATTCTGTTCCCGTATGCTCGTGAGTGCATCACCAGCATGGTATCCCGCGGTACATTCCCGCAACTGAACCTTGCGCCGGTTAACTTCGATGCGCTGTTCATGAACTATTTGCAGCAGCAGGCTGGCGAAGGTACTGAAGAACATCAGGATGCCTGATGAACCAACGTAATGCTTCAATGACTGTGATCGGTGCCGGCTCGTACGGCACCGCTCTTGCCATTACCCTGGCAAGAAATGGCCACGAGGTTGTCCTCTGGGGCCATGACCCTGAACATATCGCAACGCTTGAACGCGACCGCTGTAACGCCGCGTTTCTCCCCGATGTGCCTTTTCCCGATACGCTCCATCTTGAAAGCGATCTCGCCACTGCGCTGGCAGCCAGCCGTAATATTCTCGTCGTCGTACCCAGCCATGTCTTTGGTGAAGTGCTGCGCCAGATTAAACCGCTGATGCGTCCTGATGCGCGTCTGGTGTGGGCGACCAAAGGGCTGGAAGCAGAAACCGGACGTCTGTTACAGGACGTGGCGCGTGAGGCCTTAGGCGATCAAATTCCGCTGGCGGTTATCTCTGGCCCAACGTTTGCGAAAGAACTGGCGGCAGGTTTACCGACGGCCATTTCGCTGGCCTCGACGGACCAGACCTTTGCCGATGACCTCCAGCAATTGCTGCACTGTGGCAAAAGTTTCCGCGTTTACAGCAACCCGGATTTCATCGGTGTGCAGCTTGGCGGCGCGGTGAAAAACGTCATTGCCATTGGCGCGGGGATGTCCGACGGTATCGGTTTTGGCGCGAATGCGCGTACGGCGCTGATCACTCGTGGGCTGGCTGAGATGTCGCGTCTTGGCGCGGCGCTGGGTGCCGATCCTGCCACCTTTATGGGCATGGCGGGGCTGGGCGATCTGGTGCTTACCTGTACCGACAACCAGTCGCGTAACCGCCGTTTTGGCATGATGCTCGGTCAGGGCATGGATGTACAAAGCGCGCAGGAGAAAATTGGTCAAGTGGTGGAAGGCTACCGCAATACGAAAGAAGTCCGCGAACTGGCGCATCGCTTCGGCGTTGAAATGCCAATAACCGAGGAAATTTATCAAGTATTATATTGCGGAAAAAACGCGCGCGAGGCAGCATTGACTTTACTAGGTCGTGCACGCAAGGACGAGCGCAGCAGCCACTAAACCCAGGGAACCTTTGTTACCACTATGACCCGGCCCGCGCAGAACGGGTCGGTCATTATCTTATCGTGTGGAGTAAGCAATGTCGTGTGAAGAACTGGAAATTGTCTGGAACAATATTAAAGCTGAAGCCAGAACGCTGGCGGACTGTGAGCCAATGCTGGCCAGTTTTTACCACGCGACGCTACTCAAGCACGAAAACCTTGGCAGTGCACTGAGCTACATGCTGGCGAACAAGCTGTCATCGCCCATTATGCCGGCTATTGCTATCCGTGAAGTGGTGGAAGAAGCCTACGCCGCCGACCCGGAAATGATCGCCTCTGCGGCCTGTGATATTCAGGCGGTGCGTACCCGTGACCCGGCGGTGGATAAATACTCAACCCCGTTGCTATATCTGAAGGGTTTTCATGCTTTGCAGGCGTATCGCATCGGTCACTGGTTGTGGAATCAGGGCCGTCGCGCGCTGGCTATTTTTCTACAAAACCAGGTCTCTGTAACGTTCCAGGTTGATATACACCCGGCAGCAAAAATTGGTCGCGGTATCATGCTCGACCACGCGACAGGCATCGTCGTTGGTGAAACGGCGGTGATTGAAAACGACGTATCGATTCTGCAATCCGTTACCCTTGGCGGTACGGGTAAATCTGGCGGAGACCGTCACCCGAAAATTCGTGAAGGCGTGATGATTGGCGCAGGCGCGAAAATTCTCGGTAATATTGAAGTTGGGCGCGGCGCGAAGATTGGCGCAGGTTCCGTGGTGCTGCAACCGGTGCCGCCGCACACTACTGCCGCTGGCGTTCCGGCACGCATTGTCGGCAAGCCGGATAGCGATAAACCGTCAATGGATATGGATCAGCATTTCAACGGCATTAACCATACGTTTGAGTATGGTGATGGGATCTGACATTCTGTGATCGTGCCGGATGCGGCGTGAACGCCTTATCCGGCCTACCGCATCTTAATCTCTCAACACCGCTCCCGGATACCCCAGCTGGCGCCAGGCTTCATACACCACCACCGACACCGCATTGGACAGGTTCATGCTGCGGCTGTCCGGCACCATTGGAATACGAATTTTTTGTTCAGCGGGCAGGGCATCAAGAATGCTCGCTGGCAGGCCGCGCGTTTCCGGGCCAAACATTAGATAGTCGCCATCCTGATAGCTTACGGCGCTGTGAGCAGGCGTACCTTTCGTGGTGAGGGCAAACAGGCGCTGGGGATTTTCTGCTTCGAGAAACGCGCGATAGTCATGATGACGCGTAACGGCGGTAAACTCGTGATAGTCCAGCCCCGCGCGGCGCAGGCGCTTATCGTCCCAGGCAAATCCCATCGGTTCGATGATATGCAGACGAAAGCCGGTATTAGCGCAAAGACGGATGATGTTGCCAGTATTTGGCGGAATTTCTGGTTCGTAAAGTACGATGTTTAGCATACTGCCCCCTTAGTGCGGGGGCAGGATAGCAGATATTCGTCTAACCCTTAAGCTGCATTCCCTTTCGCCATCGGAGCCAATGCCGCCGGCAACTCTTTACCCAGCACCTGCACCAGCGAATCTTGCGTAATTTCGCTAATCGATTTCGCGCCAGTCAGCGTCATCGCCACTTTCATCTCTTTTTCGATCAGATTTAGCAGATTAGCTACACCCGCCTGGCCCGCTGTTGCCAGCGCATACAGGAAAGCGCGGCCCAGCAGTACGGTATCAGCACCGAGCGCGATCATACGCACAACGTCCAGCCCGTTACGAATCCCGCTATCTGCCAGAATGGCGATATCACCTTTCACGGCATCTGCAATAGCAGGCAGGGCACGCGCAGAAGAGAGCACGCCGTCCAACTGACGACCGCCGTGGTTAGAAACCACAATTCCGTCAGCGCCAAAGCGTACTGCATCCCGCGCATCTTCCGGATCAAGTATCCCTTTGATTACCATCGGGCCATCCCAGAAGTCGCGGATCCACTCAAGGTCTTTCCATGAGATGGACAGATCGAAGTTATTGGCCAGCCAACCGATGTAATCTTCCAGTCCGGTCGGTTTGCCGAGGTAAGCCGAGATATTACCTAAATCATGCGGACGACCGTTCAGGCCCACATCCCACGCCCATTGCGGATGCGTCACCGCCTGTAAATAGCGGCGCATTGCCGCGTTCGGGCCGCTCATCCCAGAATGCGCATCACGATAACGCGCTCCCGGTGTTGGCATATCCACGGTGAAAACCAGCGTCGAACAACCCGCGGCTTTTGCTCGCTCCAGGGCGTTACGCATAAAGCCGCGATCGCGCAGCACATAAAGCTGGAACCACATCGGACGTTTGATAGCCGGAGCCACTTCTTCAATCGGGCAAACGGAAACCGTCGAGAGAGTAAACGGAATGCCATGCGCATCTGCTGCTTTGGCAGCCTGAACTTCGCCGCGTCGCGCATACATGCCACACAAACCTACCGGACCTAGCGCCACCGGCATCGACAATTTCTCATTAAACAGCGTCGTTTCCAGGCTTAAGTCAGACATGTTTTTCAGAATACGCTGGCGCAGCGCCACTTCTGACAAATCTTCCACGTTGCGGCGCAGCGTGTATTCAGAATATGCCCCCCCATCCATATAGTGGAACAGGAACGGCGGCAGAATGCGTTGCGCTGCGGCGCGATAATCGCTGGCTGCGGAAATAATCATGCGTTTTTCTCCCTCGAATGCTCATTATGGTCACCAGGCAGGCGGGTAATACGTGCATGGCGAGCCTGATCTTCATCGAATCGTTTCATGGTGGTGTGAACAAAGCTAAGGTGCGCCATCATTGCTTTACGCGCCCCGTCAGCATCACCGGCAAAAATGGCGTCAATGACCGCCTGATGTTGTTCGGTCAGCTGTGAAAAAACCGGGGGTACCAGGTACATCCGCTGGCGGCTATGCTTCACAGAGGATTGCAGGACATCGAAGAAACCGCGCATGGTTTGCAGCAACACAATGTTATGTGAAGCTTCGGCAATCGCCAGATGAAAACGAACGTCCGCTTGTGAGGCGAGATCCGGGTCTTCACTTAGCGTTGCTTCAAAGCAAAGCTGAATCTTTTCTTTTTCGCCAGGTGTGGCGCGCATTGCTGCATGCCATGCGGTGCTGGCTTCAATGGCGTATCGGGCTTCCAGAATATCGAAACTGTAATCCGGATCATCGGCCATCAGCGTTTTCAGCGGCTGGACGATGTTTTGCTCCGACCATGTGTCATGACGCCAGCGAATAAACGTCCCGCCGCCACGTCGACTGAGCAGCACACCTTCGCTTACCAGTTTCGCCAGCGCCTCGCGCAGTGAATTTCTCGACACGCCGAGTTGCATCGCCAGTTGACGTTCAGCGGGCAACTTCATGCCCGCTTCCAGGTTTTTTTCATCAATCAGCGCCCGCACACGATCGGCAACCTCGTCTGACAGGCGTCTGGGTAAAACAATCATTAAGGAATCATCCACGTTAAGACATAGGCCTGAAGCGTGGTGATCACGCCCACCATACAGGTGAAGATCAGGCTGTGTTTGACAGTAAAGCGGAACAAATCAGACTCTTTGCCCACCAGACCTACCGCCGCACAGGCGATAGCGATAGATTGCGGAGAGATCATTTTGCCGGTGACACCACCGGTGGTGTTGGCTGCAACCAGCAACAGGTCAGAAACGCCAATTTGTTGTGCGGCGGTAGCCTGCAAAGCGGCAAACAAAGCATTAGATGACGTATCCGACCCGGTCAGGAATACCCCAAGCCAGCCGAGGAACGGCGAGAAGAAGGTGAATGCATGACCGGTGTGCGCCAGTGCCAGCGCCAGTGTTGATGACAGTCCTGAATAGTTCGAGATAAAGGCGAATGCCAGCACCATACCGATGGAGTAGATGGGCAGAGCCAGTTCTTTCAGCGTGCTGCCGAAGGTGCTGATAGCGTCAGATGGTTTCATCTTCAGCCAGACAATCGAGAGCAGGGCAGCAAACAGAATGGCGGTGCCAGTGGCAGAGAACCAGTCAAACTTAAACACGGCGGCATACGCTGTCGCTTCGCTGACCACTGGCGGCATACGGGCAACCAGTTTATCGAGGTACGGCACCGGAATGTTGATCACCCACTCATACAGCGCACCGCCTGAAGCGAACAGGGCTTTAAACGGCGGGATACTCCACAGCGTTACGGTGGCGGTCAGGAACAGGAACGGTGTCCAGGCGCGCAGCACCTGACCTGCCGTGTAACCTGTGTGAGCCAGCGTCATATCAACCTGTGACGCCCCTAAGTCACCGAAGCGGAATACGCGCACTGGTTGCCAGCGTTTGAGGAACAGTGTCAGACAGAGCAGCGATACCAGCGAAGAGATAATGTCTGGCAGTTCCGGCCCAATAAAGTTAGAGCTGAGGTATTGAGCAATGGCAAACGACCCGCCCGCAACCACGACCGCAGGCCACGTCTCTTTGATACCGCGCCAGCCGTCCATAATCGCCATGATCCAGAACAGCACGATAATGGTCATAAACGGCAGCTGACGCCCCACCATCTGACCAATCTCAAAGCTGTCGATGCCTGTTACCTGCCCGGCGACCAGAATCGGAATACCCATCGCACCAAATGCCACTGGCGCGGTGTTAACAATCAGGCACAGCCCGGCGGCGTACAGTGGTTTAAAGCCCAGACCGACCAGCAATGCGGCGGTAATTGCTACCGGTGCGCCAAAGCCTGCGGCTCCTTCAAGGAAAGCGCCGAAACAGAAACCGACGATCAGCATTTGCAGGCGCTGGTCAGGGGTTATCGAAAGAATAGACGAGCGGATGATGTCAAACTGCCCGGTTTTCACCGAGATCTTATAGACGAACACCGCTGCAATAATGATCCACGCGATGGGCCACAACCCGTAGAAGAAGCCATAAACCACCGAGGCCAGCGCGTTAGCGACCGGCATTTTATAGAACAGCAAAGCCACGGCAAGGGCGATTGCCACCGTCCATGAGGCGGCGACGTATCCTTTCAGTTTGAGCTTAATCAGCGCAAAGAAGAAAAACAGGATGGGAAGCGATGCTATCAGGCTGGAAAGCCAGATATTCCCGGCGGGATCGTAGTTTTGTTGCCAGAGATTCATTGCAGGTCTCCTGCAGTCCACACACGCCGTGTAATGAGTCTGTTGCTCATCTCCTTGTCACACGTTGTGTAAAAGTGGCACTGCCAATTGTGTTGTGTAGGGATAATGACAATGGATAGTTAACTAAATGTTATGCATTGGCAACATTGATGTGAGTTTTGATTGGGGAATTGTGAACCAGAGGTCAGATAAGCGAAGAATTGGTAGGGCCAATTCTGGGAGAGAGGTAATAAAGAAAAGGGCAATTCCCATCAGAGAATTGCCCTCAGATTGTTGATCTGGTGCGCCTTATCTTGCCGGATGCGGCGTGAACGCCTTATCCGGCCTACAGGGGAGTGCTGAATCACCCCGTAGGCCTGATAAGCGTAGCGCATCAGGCAATGTGGCGTACCCATTTGTTAATGGATCATTACCACTGAATACCGGCACCGAGCGCGGCGGAGTATTCACCCTGGCTATTGGTACTACCTTGTAATTTGTAGACCCAACGACCATTGGCGCTCACCATCGACACACCTAAAGCAACTGCCGATTCACCGTTGTAAGTACCACCACCAATAGAGGCCATGCTGGCTCCCGGCGTGTAAGCCTGCGGCAGACCGGTCATTGCCATTGCAGAAGCGATACCACCACTCAGCTTGCTTTCAGTTTTGGACAGTTTGTTATCCATCTCAACCATGCGCTGATCGGTGTATTGCTTCGTTTCCTGCACACTTTGCTTCAACTGCGCATAGTTCACTGCGTCGTTGTTGTTCACGCCAGCAGAAACGTTGCTGATGCGAGTCGTACCGCTATTGCCGCCACCGAGAGTGATGTTGCTGTAGTCGATAGAGCCATCAGCTTTGGTGTCGTAGCGCACGCCGCCTGCTTCAGAAGACTTCAGTTGTGAAACGTTAACCGCATCGGTGGCATTAACACCGGCAGCAACGTTGGTGATACGGCGCTGGTTGGTAGAAGAACCCACAGAGATCGTATTTTCTTCGTCTGCTACGGAACCCGTGCCCAGCGCGACGCTGTTATCAGCGGCAGCAATGGAACCAGAACCAATCGCAACACTGTCTTTACCCTGCGCGTTGGCGTCTGCGCCATCGGTGTTGGTCTTGAAGTACTTAGTACTACCGGTGGTTACGATATCGCCAATGCCATTTTCGATATTGGTCACGCGAGTATCCAGATTAGTGACCTGAGTGTTCAGGTTAGTAATGCTCTGGGTATTCTGGGAAACCTGCGCGTCCGTTACTTTCAACTGACCCACGTTAACCGCATCGGTATCCGCCGAACCTGCTGCGACGTTGGTGATCTGACGTTGACCGTCTTCGCTACCTACGGAGAATTCACCCACAGAGTTCTGCGGTGCATCCATGTTGTAGGCAGTGTAGTTGGTCTGTGCACCACGGGTAGTCTGAGAACCATTACCCATTGCAATGCTGTCGGCATGATTTGCGCGTGCGTTAGAACCGATAGCAATACCGTTGATCGCATCAGCCAGAACTAAAGTGTTCAGGCCGATACCAATACCCGCATTACCATTAACGATGGTTTTCGCGCCCATTGCCAGCGAGTCTTCACCGACTGCCAGTGAGTCTTCAGCCGTTGAGTTGGCGTGATAGTATTTGGTTGGTGTGGTTGCGACTGCACCAATGGCGTTCTGCAACTGGCGAACCGTAACAGCGTCATGGGCTTCAGAACCATCCGCGACGTTGATGATTTGACGATATTTACCATCATCACCGATCGACAATGCACCAAGCAGTTCGCCATCCGTGGTGTCATAACCAATCACAACACCTTCTTCCGATACGCTGGTGTTACGAGAACCTTTAACTATTACACGGCTGGAAACGGAGCTGCTACCCAGAGCGATACCCGTATCAACGCCGCTGTAGCTGCCCTGACCGATGGCCACGCTGCTATCGCCTTTGGCAAAAGAGTTATAACCCATGGCCACGCTGCTATCGCCTTTGGCAACAGTGTTATACCCCACAGCGGTAGAGCCAATACCTGCTGCGCTGGCATCGGTGAAGGTTAAACCGGTATCATTGGTACGCACATAGTTAATACCTGCACCATTTTCTTCGATGTAGGTTTCACTGGTGTTACCGGCAAGCTGGTTAATCATTTGGCTATTTTGCGTAACCAGAATATTGGTTGCGTTTAACTGGGAACCGTTAACAGCATCGGTACTGGTTGTGGAGAGATCACCAGCCGCAACGTTGGTGATTTTGCTGGCATTGCCATCATGGCTGGCGTTGTAGGCACCTGCGTCTTCATCCCACAGCAGAGCGTTATTATCGAGCGCATCCAGGGCTTCACCGACGTTGTTGTAATCGGTATTTGCAATGGTGTAAGTCGGTGCAGTGATAGTTCCGTCAGCGTTGACTTCTGCATCACCACCCAGCGCATCAGCGATGTACTTATTGGTGCTATAGAGCTGTGAGCCATTAATGGCATCGCTGCTGGTGGCAGAGACTGCACCGTTAGCGACGTTAGTGATTACACTGGCAGTTTTATCTTTCCCGTGAGCGGCGCTAAATGCACCGTTACCGCCATTGGCTGTTGTATCCCACAGCAGAGCATCATCCAGCGTGGTATCGATCGCTTCCAGCGCGTCACCGACGTTGTTGTAACTGCCGCCAGCGATGGCATAAGTCGGTGTAGTGATACTGCCGTCAGTGTTCACCACAGCATTCCCGCCCAGAGCATCGGCAATGTAGTCACTAACACCATAAAGTTGTGAACCGTTAATGGCGTCGCTGCTGGTGGACGAGACTGCACCGTTTGCAACATCAGTGATTACACTGGGAGCATTATTAATGCCGTGTTTGGCGCTGAATTTGCCTGCGGTTGCATCCCAAAGTAGGGCGTCGCCGAGTGATGTGCTAAATGATGTGTTAATGGCTGCCAGAGCATCACCGACGTTAGTGTAGTCAGTACCACCAATAGTGTAGGTTGGCCCACTTAATACACCCGTATCGCTGATATCAGCACCACCACCAAGATATGACGTAAATGAATCCGCTACGCCATAAAGTTGTGAGCCATTAATGGCATCAGTGCTGTTAGAAGATATCTTGCCAGCCAGTAAGTTGGTGATCTTGCTGGTAGCTTCGGTACCGTGCGCGGCGCTGAATGCGCCAGCCGCTTTGTTCCACAGCAGAGAATCGTCCTTAAGGTCGCCAACGGAATCCGTCAGGTTGGTGATGTTGGTGGTGTTAGTGGCGATGTTGGTGGTGTTGGTCGACACGTTATCGTTGGTGGTTTTGAGCTGGGAGCCGTTAACGGCGTCAGTGCTGCCAGCTGTCAGGTCACCGGCTTTGACATTGGTGATCTTGCTGGTGGCGTCAGTGCCGTGAGCGGCGCTGAATGCGCCAGCTGTTTTGTTCCATAGCAGGGAGTCGTCACCGAGACTGTCAACAGCGTCAGTCAGGTTGGTGATGTTGGTGGTGTTAGTGGCGATGTTGGTGGTGTTGGTCGTCACGTTGTCGTTGGTGGTTTTGAGCTGAGAGCCGTTAACGGCGTCAGTGCTGCTGGCAGTCAGGTTGCCAGCGGTGACGTTAGTGATTTTGCTGGTGGCTTCGGTGCCGTGCGCGGCACTGAATGCTGTGCCGTTCCACAACAGAGCATCCTGCTGCAGGTCATACAACTGAGAGCCGTTAACCGCATCTTTACTGGCTGCTGAAATCGTACCGTTCGCCACATCAGTGATTACGCTGGTCGTTGAGCTACCATGAACGGCGCTGTATTTGCCTTTGATTTGGTCCCATTGCAGGGTGTTTTCATCAAGTACAGTGAGCGCACTGCCAACGTTATTTTTGTTACCATTTTTTAAATTGTAGGTTGGTGCGTTAACTGTACCGTCGTCAGGGTTTACCGATGAGCCTCCTCCAAGCCTTTTGGCTATTGAGTCGCTGATGGCATAAAGCTGTGAGCCATTAATGGCGTCGTGGCTGTCAGCCTTGATCGCGCCATTTTTTACATTAACGATCTTGCGTTGTAATGAGCTACTGCCGACAGAAACGGAATTGTCTTGATCCGCAATGGAATCTGCACCTAGCGCGACAGAGTTAATACCATTGGCATTGGTATTACTACCAAGCGCAAGACTATTATCGCCAGTGACAACACTGGTCTTGCCCAGGGCAATCGAGTTTAAGCCGCTCGACAGGCTAGCATTACCCAGAGCGATAGCATCAGTGCCATTAGCCTTGTTGCCCTGACCAATAGCAATTGCGTTATCTGCCAGAGACTGGCTGCCATTACCCAACGCGATAGTATTGACTTTATCGGCAATGCTCCCGGAGCCCATCGCGATGCTATTCACCCCTTTTGCATGCGCGTTATTGCCAATAGCCGTCGCATTTTCAGCAGCTTCGCTCTCTGCACCCATAGCAATGGCGTTTGCTGCGCTGGCTACGGATAGTCTACCTAAGGCAAGGCTGTCTACGCCTGCCGCAGCACTGTTGCGGCCTACGGCAATCGCGTTAGCCGCAGATGCGGCGCTACTTACTCCCAGCGCCATAGAATATTCTTTCGAGGCATTGGCAGTGTCACCAAGAGCAATGCTCATAATTTCAGTAGCTTTAGCTGCATTTCCTAGCGCAATAGCTTTCGCGCCCGCCGCATTACTGTTACTCCCCACCGCAGTGGCGTTCAAACCAGCTGCATTGGATCTGTCCCCTTGCGCGAGCGAAAACATACCACCCGAACTTGCATATCGTCCAAGCGCTATTGAATACTCACCGAGTGAGCTTGATGATGCACCCATAGCAATACTTCGTTGACCGGTTGAAACGGCATTAACACCGAAGGCCATTGAAGAATCACCAAGTGCACTGGTAAGTGCACCAATAGCGGAACTCCAGACTCCCTGGGCGTTAGATTTATAACCGACCGCAGTACTGGCACCATTACTATCTGTATAGGCGGTTGCCTTTGCGCTTTCACCAATAGCAACCCAGCCTGTGCCTGTTCCAATACCCTGACCGTCGTCATTCCCGGCGTTTGCCCATACGCTAAAAGAAGACAGCAACCCACCCGCAACCAGTGCAGAAATTAACAGCTTACTGCGCCCGCTTTTTTTACCACGACTTTTTGCTGTTTCACTGGCAACGGTGTAACTGCCTGTCGCCGGATTCCAGATAACTTTAAATATTTTGTTCATTATTGATGCTCTCTATTCCTTGATATAAGCGCAGAAGCTGCATTTATTTTTTGTTTTTCCGCTGTGGAGATTCAGCAGGTTGAAGACGGTCGAACTGAATATTTGCCATGTTGATGGCTAATTTCAGATATTTGAGGTTGTTGGGCGAGACACCTTTTAGCGTCAAATTAATGTCTTGCCATTGACCTGGTAATAATTTCAGGGAGGAGTTCATTGAGGTACTAAATAGCAATTGCTGCCATTTTGCTAATGCGTTGATGTCGGTGGGTTTTTCTCCCCCCATGTCGCGTAGAAACCCATATTTGATACAGGAACACTTAATAAGTTAACCAGTGAAATACGAATAACGCTGCCGTTTTCTACTGCGTCAATAGACAGTATTTTCCCTGCCAAACCAACAGAACCGTTATTTAAAATGAAGTATTGGGTTTGTGCCGGGTTAAATTCTGTAAAGACAAATTCGTCCTGTTTGTCTTTAACTGCCTTCACCACGCCAGCGAGCGTTTTGGTACTGTTTATGATGGTAATTTGTTGTTTTTCAAAGTGTTCTATCTTGCGCTTGTCGAGTTATTGTTGTTTTTCAAGCGCCTCGATTTTGCTTTTTTGTAACTCTTGCTGTGTAACGAGATCGTCGACCTTACTCGCTTTTTCAATATAGTCACACCCTACCAATAAGCAAAGTTGCAATATCATTAACACGCTTAACAGTGTTTTCTTTAGGTTCATAGGATGAATTCCTTTTCATAATCCCGATACAGTTGATAATTACGGCACAATCATTTTTTTTATGAATGATTGGAGTGGGGCATATCCGCAAAATAAATTTGTTAGAGAGTTTTTGTATTAATTGGTTGTGCGAATATTTTATTAAATGTCAAACGATTTCAGTTTGTAGCCAATAATATTAATCGCGCGGATTTTAATGATCGGTGTCAATCGATGTCAAATGTTTCACCGGATAAAGGCACAGGGCGGGGAAAGATAAATATTCAGTTGAGTGATGTTTTATTGTGGAATTTGCGAAGCTGATTGAAAAATTTAAATAATTAATTATGTTTCAAGCATTGATATGCGGAAATTCATTGTTAATATTGATACATCGTTCTTTAATTTGTACCTGATTTTCAGAATTTAGCCTGGCATGTGCGCTAAAAAGAATAGAGGAGATTGAATATATAATGTTAAGAACGTTATAAATATTCGATCTCTGAAACAGGCTCCTGCATGTGCCAGCAGGAGCGAGTAAATGGTGAGAGGCTGTGATTACAGCGACGAGAAAGGAACTTAAAACGCAGTCTTTGAGAACCCTGTCATCTCTTGCAGGCCCATTTCACGGCCCAGCGCGGTCATTGGGTGCACAACCACCAGTCCGCGAACACTTTTTTTCAGTTTGCCCATATCAGCCTGCTCTTTTTTGGTGATTGCACGCTGGAACGGCATCTTCATCAGTTTCTGCGCTTCTTTGCTGAGTTTCTGGCTGTGAACTTCGCGCAGGCGAGCAATTTCTGCTTCCAGCGTGGCTTTCTCTTTTTCCAGTTCGGCATATTTGTCTGCGGCTTCAACCAGCGATAGATCGGCCTGCTGGTGACGGATGGCGTCCAGACGATCGCTGAGACGTTTGATTTCGTTTTTTTCGACTTCTTTCATGTGATGACTTCTGATAGAGATAAATTTATAGCCTCTAGTATGCGCGACCAGGTGCTTTGTTCACAACTGATGGCATTGTAATAGTTCCAGATTGTAACCATTAATGCGTTAAAAAATCACCCAATACATTGATTAGTTAAGAAATTTAAAGAAAAAAGATAGTCAACAGAAGCAGGTGATTATTGAGGATTGAGCACGTTTTCCTTAATGTCATTTATATCGGGATCTAAACTAAAATTGGCGGCCGCGCATTCCCGGCGCGGGGTAATACGGAGATATCATCATGGGCAAATTAGGTGAAAACGTTCCGCTTCTTATCGATAAAGCCGTAGATTTCATGGCATCCAGCCAGGCGTTCCGGGAGTATCTGAAAAAACTACCTCCCCGTAACGCGATTCCGTCCGGAATACCTGATGAAAGCGTGCCGTTATATCTACAACGTCTGGAGTATTATCGTCAGCTTTATCGTCCGAAACAGGTAGAGGAGAAGTAAGCGAAAGTACTTACTTTTGAAAGGCTTTTTTTAAGCTGATTTTTGAAATCAGCTCTGTCAGTGAAAGGACCATTGTTGATCGTACAGCCTGTTGGTAACGCTGAATTTGCATTGCATACAAACTGGAGTCTGCAGGTTCAAACTGTGGCGGCGGTGGTAACGCCGCCACGCAATGCAGTTCACCAAAGGGTCCAAGGATTTCGTCGTCGGTAAAAGCGTACTCGTTGCCGTCGTGATTTAGCTCTTCACGCAATGCCATCAGCAGTTCCGCATCTTCGTATTCCTGGCGGTTAATGACGCCCAACCCGTAAATGAGTTTTAAACGCACAGAAAGATCGCCCAGCGGACCATCGCCGTCGAGTAACGGTTCTACAGCATACTTCACCGCGTAATCGTCTTTGCGGAATACCTGAAGCACCAGAAGATTTACCGCCTCGGTCAAAAGCTCGACGGCGGTGATCAGAAAGCTTCGCACGGTTTTGCCAGCATTCAGACGCTCAAGCACACGGTTTTCAAAGGCCTGGGTTTGTTCCATTGTTGCCTGCATATCTGACAATCTGTTATTCGGGCGCAGGGTATCCTGCGCCTGGTCCACCATTATTGCATTGCTTTATAAGCGGTTACCGCCTCGGATACAACCTCGCTGTTGGCATCAAGACCGGAAATCTGTGCCAGCGCGGCTTGTGGGCCTTTGTCGGCAATCAGCGCTGCCAGTTCCTGAGCCTGCGGGTCATCTTCACTGCGGAAGTGCATTGCAGCGGCAATACCTTCAATCAGGTTTTTATGTGGCAGACCATATTCCAGGGTTCCGAGCAGTGGCTTGATCAGACGGTCGCCAGCACTCAGTTTACGCAGCGGCTGACGGCCTACGCGTTCTACATCATCTTTCAGGTACGGGTTCTCGAAACGACCGAGGATTTTCTGGATGTATGCCGCATGTTTGTCAGCATCAAAGTCGTAGCGCTTGATCAGTACCGCGCCGCTTTCTTCCATTGCCCCTTTTACCACCGCGCGGATTTTCTCGTCGAGAATTGCGTCACGAATGGTCTGATGACCGGCCAGTTTTCCGAGGTACGCGGTTATAGCATGACCTGTATTCAGGGTGAAGAGTTTACGTTCGACAAATGCCATCAGATTGTCGGTTAATTCCATGCCAGGGATGTTTGGCAGCGTGCCTTTGAACTGCGTTTTATCGACAATCCATTCGCTGAAGGTTTCTACCGTCACTTCCAGCGGATCGTTAGTTGCCGAAGCCGAAGGCGGTACGATGCGGTCAACGGCGGAATCAACAAAGCCAACGTGTTCTTCTACCCACGCTTTGGCATCTTCCGGCAGGGCGTTCATCACATGGCCTTTCAGCTGCGTGGTGCCGCGGACCATGTTTTCACAGGCGATGATGTTCAGTGGGGATTCATTACCTTGTTCTTTACGTTTCACCAGCCCTTTGGCGATGGCCGGAGCAATACGTTCCAGCACGACAGGGCCAACGGCGGTAGTGACTAAATCGACCTGAGCAATCAGATCAACGACATCATCGCCAATGCTGCTGACGGCATCGACGCCAGAAACGGTATCCACCTGCTCGGTTTCGCCGACCACATGAACCTGATAGCTATGACGGGCATTCAGGGCATCAAGTACCACCTGATTTACATCGGCAAACGTCAGTTGGATACCCGCGTCCGCCAGCAGTTTACCGATAAAGCCACGACCGATATTACCTGCGCCAAAATGTAATGCTTTCATAGTATTAACCTTCATCAATGTTTTTACCCGAGAGGGCTGGGGTGAGGCTTTTCCCTCACCCAAACCCTCTCCGTGAGGAGAGGGGCTTTTTGCCGGATGCGGCGTAAACGCCTTATCCGGCCTACGTGTTTGGCACTGACCTGTAGGCCTGATAAGACGCGTCAGCGTCGCATCAGGCATTGTGTACCGACTGCCGGATGCGGCGTAAACACCTTATCCGACCGACAAAACAAATTGTGCTTTATGTTGTAGGCCTGATAAGCGAAGCGCATCAGGCAATTAGCCTCACCTTCTTCATGCGGAGAGGGTGGGAATGGATTACTTACGACCTGCCAGCAGTTCCAGCACTTCATCCACGCTGGTGGTGTGTGCCAGACGCTCGATGACAGACTCATCATCCAGTGCATTGGTCAGGCTGGTGATAACCTGAATGTGCTCGTTGTTACGGGCAGCAATACCAATCACCAGACGGGCAATGTCATCTTCTTCTTCACCGAAGCGCACGCCTTCCGGATACTGGCAGAACACCACGCCCGTTTTCAGTACGCGATCTTTCGCTTCAACCGTACCGTGTGGCACCGCGATAGACTCACCCAGATAAGTCGGGGTCAGTTTTTCACGATCCAACATCGCCTGAACGTATTCCGGCTCAACGTAACCGCCTTTCACCAGCTGCTCGCCAGCAAAACGAATCGCTTCTTCTTTGGTGGCCGCTTTGCGACCGAGGAAGATGTTCTCCGCGCCCAGTTTGAACAGATTAGCACTGGAATCGTCAAAGCTGTCTTTCAGACTGTCTTTCACTTTCACTTCGTTTTCAGTATGGCGCTGGGCAGCAACCAGACGTTCGGTCAGGCTGGTGTACAGGCCGCTGTCGAGGAAGTTGGTCAGCGAAATATGCTGTGCCTGCGGAACCTGGCGCATAGCGCGTTCGGTCAGGTCACGGTGAGTGATGACCAGGTCCACATCTGGCGGCAGGTTGTTGATCGCGCTGTTAGTGACCGAAATCTGCGACAGACCTGCATCCTGAATTTTCTTACGCAGCACGCCTGCGCCCATCGCACTGGAACCCATACCGGCATCACAGGCAACGATGATTTTACGTACGTGGCTCAGGTCGTTAGTCACATCGCCCGCAGACAGTGGAGACGCGCCTTTAGACTCAGCTTTCATGTCCTGCATACGACGAGTTGCTGCTTCAATATCATCTTCTTCTTTCACTTTGCTGGTTTTCAGCAGAATGGCAGAGACAACGAAGGAGACAGCCATCGCCGCACACACACCCGCGATGTTAGCGAAGTATGCACCTTTTGGTGTCATCGCCAGTACAGCAAGGATAGAACCCGGAGATGCCGGAGAAACCAGCCCACCGCCCAGGATAGTCAGCGTAAACACGCCAGTCATACCACCGAGGATAACGGCCAGAATCAGACGCGGATTCATCAGCACATACGGGAAGTAGATTTCGTGGATACCGCCCAGGAAGTGGATGATTGCCGCACCGCCCGCAGACTGTTTAGCGCTACCACGACCAAAGAACATGTACGCCAGCAGCACGCCCATACCCGGACCTGGGTTAGCTTCAATCAGGAAGAAGATGGATTTACCCAGTTCATGGGACTGCTGAATACCCAGCGGCGAGAAGATACCGTGGTTAATGGCGTTGTTGAGGAACAGGATTTTCGCCGGTTCAACAAAGATAGACGCCAGCGGCAGCATGTCATGGACAACCATGAAGTTAACGCCCGCCGCCAGCATTTTAGACAGGGCTTCAACAACCGGGCCAATGCCGAGAAATGCCAGAATAGCGAGGATCATCCCGATGATGCCTGCGGAGAAGTTATTCACCAGCATTTCAAAACCGGATTTGATCTTACCGTCTACCCAGCGGTCGAAGTGCTTAATGCACCAGCCGCCCAGCGGACCTGCAATCATAGAGCCGAGGAACATCGGCATATCTGCGCCGACGATAACGCCCATGGTGGTGATGGCACCGACTACGCCGCCACGTTCGCCGCCTACCAGCTTACCACCGGTATAACCGATCAGCAGCGGCAGGAGATAAGTGATCATCGGCCCGACCAGCTTCGCCAGCGTTTCGTTCGGTAACCACCCTGTTGGAATAAATAACGCGGTGATGATACCCCACGCGATAAACGCGCCGATATTTGGCATCACCATGTTGCTGAGGAAACGACCAAAGCTTTGCACTTTGATCTTAATATCGGATGACATAAAAACACCCCTTCTTATGTTTGCTGTCGCGCAGGCTGGAAGCCCGAGGTTTTTTGTTAATGTGGCGGCAGAGGTAGCCGGACCTTGTAGATACTGCGAAATCTGGCACTGAATCGGTTAACTGTCCAGTCGGCGGCCTTTTGTGTGATATCAGTCACATAAATGTAGGGGGTAGAGAGGTAATTGACGTGATGTTCATCACAAAATGCTTGTGTAAAAAAGCAACAAGGCGGCGATTTTCGCTAAAAATGGCATTTAAATGTGAGTTATGTCACATTTTTATTTTGATGGTTTGTTGAATCTTTGTGATCTGAATCACAAGATATTTTCTTACGGCGTTCACCTGATGTGATCTACAGCATGTTATGCCTTCGTCATAAAATCGTTATGTAACTAAGCAACTCATCACCTCTTAAATTATTCTTTGGTGTTATGGCGAGAATCGCGAACCCGGATTATTGTCAAAATATCAGCCTGACTCCCTTCTGGCTGCCAGCCAAAAAACAACACTGATAAACGTGAATCCGAGGCAGATATGTTTCTAAACTATTTCGCGTTGGGAGTGCTGATCTTCGTCTTTCTGGTGATTTTTTATGGAATCATCGCGATACATGACATCCCTTATCTGATTGCCAAAAAGCGCAACCATCCCCATGCCGACGCTATTCATACGGCGGGCTGGGTAAGCCTGTTTACCCTGCATGTTATCTGGCCGTTCCTGTGGATCTGGGCGACGCTCTATCAACCGGAGCGCGGCTGGGGCATGCAGTCGCATGTTACGCCGCAAGAGAAAACGACTGACGCGGAAATCGCCGCACTTTCTGACCGGATTTCCCGGCTGGAGCACCAACTCGCCGCCGAGAAAAAGACTGACTATTCCACGTTTCCGGAGATCTAATTATGGATCTATTGATTGTTTTAACTTACGTGGCGCTGGCGTGGGCGGTCTTTAAAATCTTCCGCATTCCGGTGAATCAGTGGACGCTGGCGACGGCGGCGCTGGGAGGCGTGTTTCTGGTGAGTGGTTTGATTTTGTTGATGAACTACAACCACCCTTACACTTTTACCGCGCAAAAGGCAGTGATAGCGATCCCCATCACGCCACAGGTGACGGGAATTGTTACTGAAGTCACCGACAAAAATAATCAGCTTATTCAGAAGGGCGAGGTGCTTTTTAAGCTCGACCCGGTTCGTTACCAGGCGCGAGTTGACAGGCTTCAGGCAGACCTGATGACGGCGACGCATAATATAAAGACGCTGCGCGCGCAGCTCACTGAAGCGCAGGCCAACACCACCCAGGTTTCAGCGGAGCGCGACCGTCTGTTTAAAAATTATCAACGTTATCTGAAAGGCAGCCAGGCGGCGGTGAATCCGTTCTCGGAACGTGACATCGACGATGCGCGGCAAAATTTCCTCGCGCAGGATGCGCTGGTGAAAGGCTCGGTGGCGGAGCAGGCGCAGATCCAGAGCCAGCTCGACAGTATGGTTAACGGCGAGCAATCGCAGATTGTGAGCTTAAGAGCGCAACTTACTGAAGCAAAATATAACCTTGAGCAGACTGTCATTCGCGCACCGAGCAATGGCTACGTCACTCAGGTACTGATCCGCCCAGGTACATACGCAGCTGCCTTGCCGCTGCGTCCGGTGATGGTCTTCATCCCCGAGCAAAAACGGCAAATTGTCGCCCAATTTCGGCAAAACTCGCTGTTACGTCTGAAACCCGGCGATGATGCGGAAGTGGTGTTTAACGCGCTACCTGGGCAGGTGTTTCACGGCAAACTGACCAGTATTTTACCTGTCGTGCCAGGCGGTTCTTATCAGGCGCAGGGGGTATTGCAATCATTAACGGTCGTGCCCGGCACGGACGGTGTGCTGGGAACCATTGAACTGGACCCTAACGCTGATATCGATGCCTTACCCGACGGCATCTACGCCCAGGTGGCAGTTTACTCCGACCATTTCAGCCATGTTTCGGTGATGCGGAAAGTGCTGCTAAGAATGACCAGTTGGATGCATTATCTTTATTTGGATCATTGAGACTTGTATCACCTGTGTTTTGCGCGAGCCTGAGCCATACTGATATTTTTCCTCGCACAAAGGACTCGGCATGAAACTCGTCGGTAGCTACACCAGCCCGTTTGTACGCAAACTTTCTATTCTGTTGTTAGAAAAGGGCATAACGTTCGAATTTATTAATGAACTGCCCTATAACGCGGATAACGGCGTGGCGCAATTTAACCCGTTAGGAAAAGTGCCGGTGCTGGTGACCGAAGAGGGCGAATGCTGGTTTGATTCGCCGATCATCGCTGAATATATTGAATTAATGAATGTTGCTCCGGCGATGTTGCCGCGTGATCCGCTGGAGTCGTTGCGGGTGCGCAAAATTGAGGCGCTGGCGGATGGCATTATGGATGCCGGGCTGGTATCGGTGCGTGAACAGGCGCGTCCGGCGGCGCAGCAGTCTGAAGATGAATTGTTACGTCAGCGTGAGAAAATCAACCGCAGTCTGGATGTGCTGGAAGGATATCTGGTCGATGGCACACTCAAAACCGATACGGTCAATCTGGCGACTATCGCCATTGCCTGTGCCGTCGGATATCTCAATTTCCGCCGCGTTGCGCCAGGCTGGTGTGTCGACCGCCCACACTTAGTCAAACTGGTCGAAAACCTGTTTAGCCGCGAAAGTTTTGCTCGCACCGAACCGCCAAAGGCTTGATGCGCGATATGTCCTCCTGACCCATCTCACGTTACAATCCGTGGTTATGTTAAACGCCCTTCTCCGTGTGAGAGGGCCTTGATCAGCCAGGTTTCCTATGACAACCGAAACGCGTTCCCTCTATAGTCAACTTCCGGCTATTGATCGCTTATTGCGCGATAGCTCCTTCCTTTCTTTGCGTGATACTTATGGTCACACCCGCGTGGTGGAATTGCTGCGTCAGATGCTTGACGAAGCGCGAGAAGTGATTCGTGACAGCCAGACGCTGCCCGCGTGGTGTGAAAACTGGGCGCAAGAAGTCGATGCCCGGTTGACGAAAGAGGCGCAAAGCGCGCTGCGTCCGGTGATCAACCTGACGGGAACCGTGCTGCATACCAACCTTGGGCGAGCTTTACAGGCGGAAGCCGCGGTGGAAGCCGTTACGAAGGCTATGCGTTCGCCAGTGACCCTCGAGTACGATCTGGACGACGCCGGACGCGGACATCGCGATCGGGCGCTGGCGCAGCTGCTGTGCCGTATTACGGGGGCGGAAGATGCCTGTATTGTTAATAACAATGCGGCGGCGGTGTTATTGATGTTGGCGGCCACTGCCAGCGGGAAAGAGGTGGTGGTTTCTCGCGGCGAACTGGTGGAGATTGGCGGCGCGTTTCGTATTCCTGATGTCATGCGTCAGGCAGGCTGCACCCTACACGAAGTGGGGACCACCAACCGCACGCACGCTAATGATTATCGCCAGGCGGTGAATGAAAATACCGCGCTGTTGATGAAAGTACATACCAGTAACTACAGCATTCAGGGATTCACCAAAGCGATAGATGAAGCGGAACTGGTGGCGCTCGGCAAAGAGCTGGATGTCCCCGTAGTGACTGATTTAGGCAGTGGCTCGCTGGTCGATCTTAGCCAGTACGGTTTGCCGAAAGAGCCAATGCCGCAGGAGTTGATTGCGGCGGGCGTCAGTCTGGTGAGCTTCTCCGGCGACAAGTTGTTAGGCGGGCCGCAGGCAGGAATTATTGTTGGTAAAAAAGAGATGATCGCCCGACTGCAAAGCCACCCGCTGAAGCGTGCATTACGCGCGGATAAAATGACCCTTGCGGCGCTGGAAGCCACGTTGCGTCTTTATTTACACCCTGAAGCGCTGAGTGAAAAATTACCGACCCTGCGCCTGCTTACCCGCAGCGCAGAGGTCATTCAAATCCAGGCACAACGTTTACAGGCTCCCCTTGCCGCACATTACGGCGCGGAGTTTGCGGTACAGGTTATGCCATGTCTTTCGCAGATTGGCAGTGGTTCGCTGCCGGTTGATCGCCTGCCGAGCGCGGCATTAACGTTTACACCCCATGATGGACGCGGTAGCCACCTTGAGTCATTAGCCGCCCGCTGGCGTGAATTGCCAGTGCCGGTGATTGGTCGTATTTATGACGGACGATTGTGGCTGGATTTACGCTGCCTTGAAGATGAGCAACGGTTTTTGGAGATGTTGTTGAAATGATTATTGCGACTGCCGGACACGTTGACCACGGCAAAACAACCTTGTTGCAGGCGATTACGGGCGTAAATGCCGACCGTCTGCCGGAAGAAAAAAAGCGCGGCATGACCATCGATCTCGGCTATGCCTACTGGCCGCAGCCGGATGGTCGCGTGCCTGGTTTTATCGACGTACCCGGTCATGAAAAGTTTCTTTCCAACATGCTGGCGGGCGTTGGTGGTATTGATCACGCGCTGTTGGTGGTGGCGTGCGATGACGGCGTGATGGCACAGACCCGTGAGCATCTGGCGATTTTGCAGCTGACCGGTAACCCGATGCTGACAGTGGCGCTGACCAAAGCCGATCGCGTGGACGAAGCGCGTGTTGATGAGGTTGAACGCCAGGTAAAGGAGGTGCTGCGGGAATACGGTTTTGCTGAGGCAAAACTGTTTATCACCGCAGCAACCGAAGGTCGGGGAATTGATGCCCTGCGCGAGCATCTGCTTCAGTTACCAGAACGTGAACACGCCAGCCAACATAGTTTCCGCCTCGCGATCGACCGTGCATTTACCGTAAAAGGTGCCGGGCTGGTCGTCACCGGTACGGCGTTAAGCGGGGAAGTGAAGGTAGGCGATTCACTATGGCTGACTGGTGTAAATAAACCGATGCGCGTGCGTGCGCTACATGCGCAAAATCAGCCAACAGAAACTGCCCATGCCGGGCAGCGTATCGCGCTTAACATCGCGGGTGATGCGGAAAAAGAGCAGATTAACCGTGGCGACTGGCTGCTTGCCGATGTGCCGCCGGAGCCGTTCACACGGGTGATTGTCGAGCTTCAAACCCATACACCGCTGACCCAGTGGCAGCCGCTGCATATTCACCACGCCGCCAGCCACGTTACGGGACGCGTTTCGCTGCTGGAAGATAACCTTGCCGAGCTGGTGTTCGACACGCCGCTGTGGCTGGCGGATAACGATCGCTTAGTGCTGCGCGATATCTCGGCCCGCAACACGCTGGCGGGGGCGCGTGTGGTGATGCTTAACCCGCCGCGCCGCGGTAAGCGTAAGCCGGAATATCTGCAATGGCTGGCGTCTCTTGCACGGGCGCAGAGCGATGCCGATGCGTTATCTGTTCATCTGGAACGCGGCGCGGTTAACCTTGCGGATTTCGCCTGGGCACGGCAGCTCAACGGCGAAGGGATGCGCGAACTGCTGCAACAGCCTGGTTATATTCAGGCTGGTTACAGCTTGTTGAATGCGCCAGTTGCCGCCCGCTGGCAGCGGAAAATTCTCGACACATTAGCGACTTATCATGAGCAACATCGCGATGAACCTGGTCCTGGGCGCGAACGTCTGCGACGTATGGCGTTGCCAATGGAAGATGACGCGCTGGTACTGTTGCTGATTGAAAAGATGCGCGAAAGCGGCGACATCCACAGCCATCACGGCTGGCTGCATCTGCCGGATCATAAAGCGGGCTTCAGCGAAGAGCAGCAGGCCATCTGGCAAAAAGCAGAGCCGCTGTTTGGTGACGAGCCATGGTGGGTGCGTGACCTGGCAAAAGAGACGGGAACCGACGAGCAGGCAATGCGCCTGACGCTACGCCAGGCGGCGCAACAGGGGATAATTACTGCGATCGTCAAAGATCGTTATTACCGTAACGATCGGATTGTCGAATTTGCCAATATGATCCGCGATCTCGATCAGGAATGCGGTTCAACCTGCGCGGCGGATTTCCGCGATCGCTTAGGCGTAGGCCGCAAGCTGGCAATTCAGATTCTGGAATATTTTGACCGTATTGGCTTTACGCGTCGTCGTGGAAATGATCATTTATTGCGCGACGCATTATTATTTCCGGAAAAATAAGGAAATGATTAATTCATAATAAATATGAATTAATACAAAATTTCTTATTAATGTTAAGAAGGCACGTTATTTGATGAATGTAACGTGCTTTTTATTAAAAATATTTTAATAAACGGTAATGTTGATCATATTTTCAAATGAAAATCCTCAGTAAGCTGCCCGCCCTTTTTTACACTTTCAGGAGTGTGTTATGGCAGCTTCAACCTTTTTTATTCCTTCCGTGAATGTTATTGGTGCTGATTCATTGAATGATGCAATGAATATGATGGCAGATTATGGATTTACCCGTACCTTAATTGTCACCGACAATATGTTAACGAAATTGGGTATGGCGGGTGATGTGCAAAAAGCACTGGAAGAACGCAATATTTTTAGCGTTATTTATGATGGCACCCAACCTAACCCCACCACGGAAAACGTCGCCGCAGGTTTGAAATTACTTAAAGAAAATAATTGCGATAGCGTGATTTCTTTAGGCGGTGGTTCTCCACACGACTGCGCAAAAGGTATTGCGCTGGTTGCAGCCAACGGCGGTGACATCCGCGATTATGAAGGCGTTGACCGCTCTGCAAAACCGCAGCTGCCGATGATCGCCATCAACACCACGGCGGGTACGGCCTCTGAAATGACCCGTTTCTGCATCATCACTGACGAAGCGCGTCACATCAAAATGGCGATTGTGGATAAACATGTAACTCCGCTGCTTTCTGTCAATGACTCCTCTCTGATGATTGGTATGCCGAAGTCACTGACCGCCGCAACGGGTATGGATGCCTTAACGCACGCTATCGAAGCGTATGTTTCTATTGCCGCCACGCCGATCACTGACGCTTGTGCACTGAAAGCCGTGACCATGATTGCCGAAAACCTGCCGTTAGCCGTTGAAGATGGCAGTAATGCGAAAGCGCGTGAAGCAATGGCTTATGCCCAGTTCCTCGCCGGTATGGCGTTCAATAATGCTTCTCTGGGTTATGTTCATGCGATGGCGCACCAGCTGGGCGGTTTCTACAACCTGCCACACGGTGTATGTAACGCCGTTTTGCTGCCGCATGTTCAGGTATTCAACAGCAAAGTCGCCGCTGCACGTCTGCGTGATTGTGCCGCTGCAATGGGCGTGAACGTGACAGGTAAAAACGACGCGGAAGGTGCTGAAGCCTGCATTAACGCCATCCGTGAACTGGCGAAGAAAGTGGATATCCCGGCAGGCCTACGCGACCTGAACGTGAAAGAAGAAGATTTCGCGGTTCTGGCGACTAATGCCCTGAAAGATGCCTGCGGCTTTACTAACCCGATTCAGGCAACTCACGAAGAAATTGTGGCGATTTATCGCGCAGCGATGTAATCATCATTCCCACAACGGCTGGCGAGTTGTCAGCCGCTTTTTCAACTATCTCAAAACTTGCTTTTTTTGAGATAGTTTCTCTTTCCTGCTATACACTATCTCAATATTGCGCTTTTTTGAGATAAGCACATGGCTATCAAATCACCTCCCGGACTTATTCCTTTATCACACTTATCGGGTGAGGAACTCCTGGCCCACCTGCGCTTTAACCGGGTTACCGATGAAAAAGGACGTTATCTGCCTTTTGATGAGTTGCAGTACCGCATCAAAAAAGGAGAAAACGTCGATGTGGCGTGGACGCTTACCCGTCTGGCGCGCAACGCGGCGATCCAACGAATTAATTATTGCAATGAAGCGGGTGAACAGGCCGGATTCAACATTACCCCGGTGATTGCAGAAGCGTGCGAGCTTGTCGACAAACGTGCTACCGCGCTGGCGCTGAAAGATCAGACTGAACGGTTACGCGGGGCCGGAGCCGAGTTAAGCCAGTTACGCCTGGAAGAGCCGATCACCAGCTCCCAGCTGGAAGGTGCGAATACTACAACGCTGGTGGCGAGAAAAATGCTGGAAACAGGGCGGTCGCCACGCACTGAAGACGAGCATATGATTGCGGGAAATGCCCGGCTGATGGCGGAAATTCCGCACTTACTCGCAGAACCGCTGACACCTGCGCTTATTCGCCAGTTACATGCCATTGGTATGGGTGGAATCAATGACGCGAAATATCGTCCGGGAGAATTTCGTGAAACAGATGATGTTGTGATCGCCGACTATGATGGCAATATAGTGCATCAACCGTCCGCTGCGGCATTGTTACCGGAACGGCTGGAAAAAGTTTGCCAGTGGTTAAACAGCCATGAAGGGTATATTCATCCGTTGGTCCGTGCCTGCATTCTGCATTTTATGCTGGCCCATGAACATCCATTTCGCGATGGCAACGGGCGCACCAGTCGGGCGCTGTTTTACTGGTATATGCTGAAATCGGGCTACGATGTCTTTAAATATATTTCCATCAGCAGTTTGCTTCATGCTGCACCGGTCAAATATGCCGCCAGCTACCAGTACACTGAATCAGATGGTATGGATCTGACTTATTTCCTTGAATATCAGGCGGGTGTCATTAAACGTGCTCTGCAAAACTGGCAGCAGCATATCGATGAAATTACACAACGAAGCGCAAAACTCGATAGTGTGCTGTTTAGCTCTGGTGTGCTTAAACGCCTGAATCCGCGCCAGGTAACGCTCCTGAATGTGATGCTCGCCAATCCGGGGAAAGAGTACACAGTTGCTGAAATTAGTGTGAGTCTGAGCGTCTCGGATAATACGGCGCGGACCGATTTACGGACAATTGTTAAAGAAGGATTCGCGCAAGAGAAAAGAATTAATAACCAGCAAGCAGTGTACGTCGCACACTACCCGCTGTAGCTTTTGCCCGTAAATTCGTGATAGCCGTCGTAAAGCTGTTACCGACTGGCGAAGATTTCGCCAGTCACGTCTACCCTTGTTATACCTCACACAGCAAGGAGACGATCATGACCAATAATCCCCCTTCAGCACAGATTAAGCCCGGCGAGTATGGTTTCCCCCTCAAATTAAAAGCCCGCTACGACAACTTTATCGGTGGCGAATGGGTAGCGCCTGCCGATGGCGAGTATTACCAGAACCTGACGCCGGTGACCGGGCAGCTACTGTGCGAAGTGGCGTCTTCGGGCAAACGAGACATCGATCTGGCGCTGGATGCTGCGCATAAAGTGAAAGATAAATGGGCGCACACCTCGGTGCAGGATCGCGCGGCGATTCTGTTTAAGATTGCCGATCGAATGGAACAAAACCTTGAACTTTTAGCGACGGCAGAAACCTGGGATAACGGCAAACCCATTCGCGAAACCAGTGCTGCCGACGTGCCGCTGGCGATTGATCATTTTCGCTATTTCGCCTCGTGTATTCGGGCGCAGGAAGGTGGGATCAGTGAAGTGGATAGCGAAACCGTGGCCTATCATTTCCATGAACCGTTAGGCGTGGTGGGGCAGATTATCCCGTGGAACTTCCCGCTGCTGATGGCGAGCTGGAAAATGGCTCCCGCGCTGGCGGCTGGCAACTGTGTGGTGCTGAAACCCGCACGTCTTACTCCGCTTTCTGTACTGCTGCTAATGGAAATCGTCGGTGATTTACTGCCGCCAGGGGTGGTGAACGTGGTCAACGGCGCAGGTGGGGAAATTGGCGAATATCTGGCGACCTCGAAACGCATCGCCAAAGTGGCGTTTACCGGCTCAACGGAAGTGGGCCAACAAATTATGCAATACGCCACGCAAAACATTATTCCGGTGACGCTGGAGCTGGGCGGCAAATCGCCAAATATCTTCTTTGCTGATGTGATGGATGAAGAAGATGCCTTTTTCGATAAAGCGCTGGAAGGCTTTGCACTGTTTGCCTTTAACCAGGGCGAAGTTTGCACCTGTCCAAGCCGTGCTTTAGTGCAGGAGTCTATCTACGAACGCTTTATGGAACGCGCTATCCGCCGTGTCGAAAGCATTCGCAGCGGTAACCCGCTCGACAGCGTGACGCAAATGGGCGCGCAGGTTTCTCACGGGCAACTGGAAACCATCCTCAACTACATTGATATCGGTAAAAAAGAGGGCGCTGATGTGCTCACCGGCGGGCGACGCAAGCTGCTGGAAGGCGAACTGAAAGACGGCTACTACCTCGAACCGACGATTCTGTTTGGTCAGAACAATATGCGCGTGTTCCAGGAGGAGATTTTTGGCCCGGTGCTGGCGGTAACCACCTTCAAAACGATGGAAGAAGCGCTGGAGCTGGCGAACGATACGCAATATGGTCTGGGCGCGGGCGTCTGGAGCCGCAACGGTAATCTGGCCTATAAGATGGGGCGCGGCATTCAGGCAGGGCGCGTGTGGACCAACTGTTATCACGCTTACCCGGCACATGCGGCGTTTGGCGGCTACAAACAATCAGGCATTGGCCGTGAAACCCACAAAATGATGCTTGAGCATTACCAGCAAACCAAGTGCCTGCTGGTGAGCTACTCGGATAAACCGTTGGGGCTGTTCTGATGTGAAAGGCTGCCCGGCGTGTATTGCCGGGCACTCTCAGGTATGGCTACTGCCCGTAATAGGCATTGGCCCCATGCTTACGCAGGTAGTGCTTATCCAGCAGTTCGTTTTGCATCGCAGGGAGCTGTGGCGCAAGCTGGCGCGAGAACAGACCCATATAGGCGCACTCTTCCAGTACCACGGCGTTATGCACCGCATCGGCGGCATTTTTTCCCCAGGCGAACGGGCCGTGAGAATGCACCAGTACCGCCGGGATTTGTGCCGGGTTCAACCCACGCTCTTCGAAGGTTTTAATGATCACTTCGCCGGTCTGGTATTCATACTCGCCGTTGATCTCTTCTGCGGTCATCAGGCGCGTGCAGGGGATGGCTCCGTAAAAATAATCGGCGTGAGTAGTGCCCCAGGCGGGGAGATCAAGTCCGGCCTGCGACCAGATGGTGGCGTGGCGCGAGTGGGTATGCACTATGCCGCCAATCTCCGCAAAGCGACGGTAAAGCGCCAGATGCGTTGGCGTGTCGGAAGAGGGCTTTTTGCTGCCTTCCACCACCTTGCCGCTGGCTATCTCAACCACCACCATATCGTCGGCGGTCATTACCTCATACTCAACGCCGGAAGGCTTAATCACCATCCATTGCCGCGTTTCGTCTATCGCGCTGACATTGCCCCAGGTGAACGTCACCAGATGATGAACGGGAAGCGCCAGGTTTGCCGCCAGCACGTCAGCTTTCAGTTGCTCTAACATATAAATCCGGCCTCCTGCATACGCGCTTCAATCCAGCGCCGCGCCTGAATAATCTCCAGCACCGGCTCTTTGGCTTTTTCGGTCCACATTTCAATCAGAAATGATCCGCGATAGTTCAGCTCATGCAGCGTTTTGAAGATGCCAACAAAATCGACACAGCCTTCGCCAAACGGCACATCGCGGAACTGTCCGGGGCTATGTTCGGTAACGGGTTGAGTGTCTTTCAGGTGGATGGCGGCGATACGGTCGATGCCCAGTTTCAGTTCGGCGGGAACATCATTGCCCCAGGCGCTGAGATTGCCTACGTCCGGGTAAACGGTGAACCACGGTGACGCAAGCATTTCGTCCCACTTTTTCCATTTGCTGATAGAGTTCATAAACGCGGTGTCCATAATCTCCACCGCCAGCATGACTTGTGATGCCGCTGCCTGTTCAACCGCCCACGCCAGCCCTTCAGCAAACCGTTGCTGGGTGCCTTCGTCATGATCCTCGTAATAGACGTCGTAACCTGCCAGTTGAATAGTACGAATGCCGAGATCGCGCGCCAGGCGAATCGCTTTACTCATAATCTCCCGCGCCCGCTGGCGCACGGCGTCGTCCCGGCTACCAAAAGGAAAACGACGATGTGCGGACAGGCACATTGACGGAATAGCAACACCCGTTTCGATCATCGCAGTGACCAGCGAAGCACGTTGTGCGGCGCTCCAGTCAAGACGTGACAACCGTTCGTCGGTTTCATCCACCGACATTTCGACAAAATCAAAACCACAGCTTTTTGCCAGCACCAGCCGCTCCGGCCAGGAGAGATCTTTCGCCAGCGCTTTTTCATAAATGCCTAACGGATGATTACGCACGCTTGCCTCCCCAGATGGAGTCGATTTGCGCATGGAAATCGCCAGCCACTTGCGCCGGATTTGCTGCGCCTGCCAGCGCCCGTCCGGCAATAAACGCTTTCACGCGGATCTCTTTAAACAGCGGCAGGTCAGCAGGGGTAATCCCGCCGGTAATGGAAAGCTCAAGGCCGATATCGGAAAGCGCCTTCATGCGTGCCAGATCGGCCTCGCCCCACTGTTGCCCGCTGGCCTGCGCGTCACGACCACGATGATAAATGGCCTGCCGCACGCCAATACGATGCCAGTCACGGGCATCGTCCAGCGTCCAGTTGCCGAACAGCTCGATCTGGATTTCACCGCCGCAGCGTTGCGCCATCGCGTGGCCTTTTTCCACCGTGGCGAGCGGCGCGGCGCAGATGATGGTCATCCAGTTAGCGCCTGCGCCAAATGCCTGTTGCGCGAGCGTTTCACCCGCGTCGGCGACCTTCCAGTCGGCAACGATGATTTTGTCAGGGCACTGTTCGCGCAAGGCTTTCACGGCGCCAAGCCCTTCGTTTAAACAGAGAATGGTGCCTGCTTCGACAATATCGACGCTGTCTTTTAACCGCGTCACGTCGCGCTGCGCGGCTTCAAGTGATGAGTGGTCGAGGGCCAGTTGCAGAAGTGGTCGACTCATAATGTGTGCTCCTTGATGCGGGCGTGATAACCCTGAAGTGCGGTAATGAGATGTTGATAGCGTTGGTATTTTTGTTGGTAAAGCTGATGGGCGGCCATATCCGGCAGCAGGGTGCGTACCGGGTGTCGCAAGTCACGTTGGGCTTCGCTGAAATCGCGATAAACCCCGGTACCGACGCGGGCGGCAAGTGCCGCACCAAAGCAGCCGGTTTCTTCCACCTGCGGCAGCTCGATACGCAGACCGCTGACGTCCGCCAGCATTTGCATCCAGACATCGGAGTGCGCCGGGCCGCCAGTGACGCGCAGGGTGTGCACATCAGTAAAACGTTCGCGCATCCGGTTGAGATGGGTCATATGGCTGAACACCACCCCTTCATAGATGGCCTGTAAGAGGTGTGCACGGGTGTGAATGGCCTGCATCCCGTAGAAACCACTGGTCATTTCGAGTCCGGCGTTGCTGCCGTACAGGAACGGCAGGAAGAAGAGATCGCCACCGGCTTTCGGCAAACTGGCAACGGCCTGATTAATCTCAGCAAATGAGATTTCTCCCCACTGTGCGGTAAACCATTCGAGATTGCCGGAAGAGGTGGGGCTGGCTTCGTGAACGATAAATTGACCATCGTTAACGTAGCGACCATAGACATACGGATGCGCTTCACCGTCACGTAAACCGTGGGTTATGCCGCTGGTCACCGCCCAGGTCCCCATCACCGCATTGAGGGTGAATTCGTCTTCGAGTCCGGCGCAGAGTGCGGTGGAAACCACATCAAACAGGCCGCCGACAACGGGGGTACCCGCTTTCAGACCGGTCAGTACGGCTGTCTGAGCGGTGATTTCCCCGCAGATTTCGGCAGATCCGACAACAGGCGGCAGGGCGTGATTGATTTCAGCGATCCCCAGCCAGTCGGTAAGGTACGGGTCATATTCCCCGCGACCCATGTTGTAGAGATTGGACTCAGAAATATTGCTCTCTTCGCAACCTTTGACGCCGGTTAAACACCAGCGCAGGTAGTCGTGCGTCATCATCACGCAGCCAATTTGCGCGTAGCGTTCTGGTTTGTGCTCTTTCAGCCAGCGTAACAGCGACACCGGATGCCCGGTCCATAAGGTTTGTCGGGTCAGCGGATAGAGTTTTTCCGGGATGCCATCTTTCTGCCAGCGACGAACGATTTCCATCGCCCGGCGATCCGAGGACAAAATGGCGTTACCGAGCGGTTTGTCGTTTTTATCAAGTAGAAATAAGCCCTTTCCCTGCGCGGAGATGCCGATACCGACAATTTGTTCCCCGCTGACGCCAGAATGGGTAAGCAGGGCGCGAATGACAGCAGTGCAACATTGCCACAGTTCTGCCATGTCGCGCTCTGCCCAGCCTGGCTGTGGACTTAATGCGCACAGCGGCAGGCGCTGCACGCCCGCCTCCCGGCCTTCTCGGTCATACAGCCCGGCTTTCAGCCAGCTACCGCCACAATCTAACCCCAGCCAGTATTGCGTCATGGTTTATTGCACCTCATCCACGGCTTTCAGCAGATCAGCACCCTGCGGAACATCTTTAACAAACATGTCACGGACCTGGGTACCCAGCGCATCGCTAAAGGCTTTGCGGTCGAGATCGGTGATGACTTCCACGCCCGCTTCTTTCATACTGTCGATGATTTTTTGCTGATCTTCGGCGACCAGTTTGCGCTGATAGCTACCCGCTTCCTGTGCAGATGAGATCAGTGCTTGCTGGAACTCCGGGGTTAAGCCATCAAACTTCGCTTTGTTGATCACCACCAGAAGCGGCGAATAGGCGTGATGGGTCAGAGAAAGGTACTTCTGCACTTCATAAAATTTTGCTGACCAGACGACGTTGATCGGGTGTTCCTGAGCGTCGATAGTGCGGGTTTCCAGCCCGGTATAGACTTCGGCAAACGGCATCGGGATCGGGTTAGCGCCAAAAACTTTAAATGCAGCGATATTCATCGGGCTGTTGTTGGTGCGGATTTTCAACCCTTTCAGGTCGGCAGGCGTTTTGACCGGTGCACGCGAGTTGGTGACATCGCGCCAGCCGTTTTCCCAGTAGGCCAGTACTTTCAGCCCCTTACCTTCAAGGGAGACTTTCAGGTCATCACCGACTTTGCCGTCGAGCGTTTTATGCGCGTGAGCGGTATCGCGGAACAGGAACGGGACATCGAGCAGGTTGATGACGGGCGAGAGTCCCGTAAAGTTGTTAGAGCCAGACATCTCCATATCAATAGTGCCGCCACGCACGCCGCTGATCATCGCCTGCGCATTACCAAGGGTGCTATCCGGGAACAGTTTTAATTTCAGTTCGCCTTTGGTTTTTTCCTGCAGTAATTCATTAAATTTTTTCGCCGCAATATGTTGTGAATCGGTTTGTGAGGTTTCATAACCGAAACGTAATGATTGTGCCGCCAGAGAAGATGTGCTGAACGTCGCCACTCCGGCAATTAATAAAGCGTAGGTTACAGAACGTAATTTCATTATGATTTCCTTTTAACTCATCCATTTAAGAGGAGCGGTAATGAGCTCCGGTATAAAAATAAATAATGCTAACAACATGAATAAAACCATGACGTAAGGCGCAACGCCTTTTACCGCATCGTCAAATTTAAGTTTCGCCACGCCGCATACCACGTTAAGAACATTACCGACTGGAGGCGTAATCAGTGATATTGAACAGTTGATAATAAACATGATGCCGAAATAGACCGGATCTATTCCCGCTTCTTTCACTAATGGCATTAATACTGGTGTAAGAATTAATACGGTAGGCGTTAAGTCCATGACCGTACTGATCACCATAATAGCGAGCATAATGACGATGAATAATAAGCGAGGCGAATCAACCAACGGTTGTAATAGCTCCGATACCATCATGGGTAATTCGGCGATCGTAATAAGCCATGCAGATACCGCAGCAGAGGCCACCAGGAACATCACCACGGATGTGGTTTTTGCCGCGTTAATCAGCACATGATAAAGCGTGGAGAAGGTCATCTCGCGATAGACCACCACCGAGACGAACAGAGCGTAGAAGGCGGCAACCGCGCCTGCTTCGGTCGGTGTAAATAACCCCGAACGGAAACCGCCAATAATAATTATCGGTAAAAAGAGCGCCCAAATACCGGAAACTAAGGATTGCCAGACTTCTCGCAGTGAGGCTTTCGGCTGACAAGGTAAATTCAGTCGTTTTGCCTGCCACCACCAGGTAACCATCAGCGTGACGCCCATCATGATGCCTGGCGCAATGCCCGCCATAAACAGTTTGCTGATGGAGAGTCCGCTGGAGACGCCGAAGATAATGAGTGGTATGGAAGGCGGGATAATGGCCGCAATAATCCCCCCGGAACCGATAAGCCCGGCGGCGCGGTTTACCGGATAGTTGGCCTGGCGCATCATCGGCACCAGCAGCGCCGCGACAGCTGCGGTATCAGCAACCGCAGAACCGGACAGGCTTGCCATGATCATCGCTGCCAGCACGCCCACGTAACCCAGACCGCCTGGCCTGTGGCCTACCAGTTTCATTGGCAAGTCGACGATACGTTGCGACAGGCCGCCCGCGTTCATGATCTCACCCGCCAGTACAAAGAAGGGGATGGCTAACAGGGAGAAGCTGTCTGCGCCATTTACCAACGTTTGTGCCAGAATTTGCACATCAAAGATATCCATCCAGAACATCAATGAAATGCCGCACAGTAATAATGCCCAGGCGATGGGAACGCCAATTGCGATAGCCCCTAACAAACTGACAATAAATATAAGGATTGTCATCGTCAGGCTCCTTGTTGGTTTCGGCTGGGGGTATTTGTGAACTGCCGGTATAAGTGACGCAATTCCAGCAATGCGATAATCAGACTGGTGGGGATAGCGGCGGCGTACATTAAGCCAATGGGGACGCCAAGAATGGGCGATAAGTTGCTCCAGTCTTGCGCTGTTTTTTCTATAGCGCCCCAGGCCAGCCCCAGACACAGCAATAAAATGAGCGTATGGGTTAGCAGCGAAACACGTTGTTGATTAGCCGGTGAGAGTTTTTCGACTAAAAAAGTAACCTGCACATGGCTGTTGTCCATATAAGCAACGATTGCGCCAATAAAGGTTAACCAGACAAATAAAAGTCGGGATAATTCATCAATCGATAATATACTTGTGTGGAATCCATATCGAAGAATGATATTAATAAAAATAATACAAGACAGTATTGCGATGATGATCGCAAGAATGCCTTCGAGTATCCGTTTCATAACGAGTCCTTCTGGTTATGCAATATTTTTTATGCGCTAATGTTGTTAATATTCGTAATAATTATCAGAAAACGGCTAATTAGATATTCAAAGTGATATATAAATGGTTCTGTTTAACGAGATTCATTCAGAGAGTGAATGCCGTTGCGTAATATTTCGATGCGATGGTGCACATCAGCCGTCGCATTTATTTCCAGTAGCTTGATCCCAGCAAAATGCAATGTTGACGATTCTGCTACATTAAATAACTCGCGAACATGATCTGTGGTCATCAGGCTTTCTGCGCAGAATGGTGCAAACGGTGCGTGTAAATCCTGCCATTCGCCGTATGCCCCGTTTAGCGTCGTACCAGAGAACATTAACGCGCCGAGTTTTCCGGCTTGTTTCGCCATTTGGGTGTGGGTCAGCGGCAGCGTTGTATTGCGCCCTTCAATGGCAGAGCGCGCCCAGTTGATACAGATGCTGATGTCATAATCGGTAATAACTTCCAGCACATTTTCTAAAGGCAAAAAGCCTTTTCGGGGGGAAGAAGATGTCATGGCGTCGCAGTGTTCCAGCACCAGCTTGCACGGCCAGTCCCAACTGGCGATTTCTTTCAATGAGCGGGCAAAAGCGTCCGTCGCTTGCATAACATTAGGATTCGTTGCTAACGGTGCAGCCTGGAGCTCCAGTGCGAGCACTTTATTAGCCTGCAATGAGTTGATTTTATTGAACAGGTGGCGATAGTACGCCACGCAGGCCTGGCGCTGTTCTTCATCACTGGAGGCGAGACCAAACCCGCTGTTTTCGCTGCGGCGACGCATGGTTTCCATCACTGCGGTGACGACAAATTTCCAGCTCTCTGGCGTATGACGGAGTAACCATTGATCGCCCAGCGGGTGAAAATTTTCCAGGCAAGGTTGTTCCAGCCCCAAAATGTCTGGAGTCTCAGATAATTGTCGCCAGAAATCCTTCTCTTCCTCTTCACTTCTTTGGTGAAAAGAAGGTGCACAGGGATACGCGCCGATAATATAACCGGCATTATTCGTTTTCATTATGTGCTCCAGTAATCATTTTTTATAAAGCAGCGAGGGCCACTTTAACCACGATCTTGCGTATTGCCGTAGTGGCATTTTTATTACATGCCGGGCGATGTACATCCTGCGGGAAGAAAATAGCGTAACTACCCGGTATCATTTCTATAAATGATTCATGTTTACTATCGTGATAAAAAATAATATCGCGCTGCTCTAATAGTGATTCGCTGACTTTATTGTTTCCCGTATCAATGGCAATGCCGATTTTCTCTTCACCCCACGCCAGAAACTGAATATCGATATACCGACGATGCACTTCCGGACGGTTTTCTACCGCCTCGCGTGTGGTTAAATCGATAATTTGCGCATAAATATTCTTGCCGTCGATTTCGACAACGCCCGGTTCCAGGGCGTTGAAGTCGGTGGTGCGCAGAAAATCGAGCGCCTTTTCAATGGCGGCGGGCAAACGGCACGGATTAGGCTGCGCGATATGTCCAAAAATCATGGCTTATCTCCTTATAACGCCTGGATTTTTGCCCACACGCTGTCATCAACGGTAATACCGTTACGGCGGTTTTCTGCCAGCAGGGTAGTAAATTCGTGGCCGGGTAAACGAATAGCCTGGTTTTCGTCAGCACGCTCGGCACTGGTAACGTAATCCATAATGCGTTGCAGTTTGGCATCGCGGGTGGGACCGTCGATAAGCTTGTCCACTTCAATGGCAATAAAAATTTGTGAAATGCCGTATTCGTCGCTGTTGTCCTCGGTGACTTCGGCAACCGATGCGCCGTCAGAAAGGAGGGTAGCGATCATATCCAGCACAATCGACATGCCCGAACCTTTCCAGTAGCCCATCGGCAAAATGCGGCGATTTTTCTCGATAACGCCAGGTTCTTTGGTCAAATTGCCCTCATCATCAAAGCCACCATCTACCGGGAGCTGACGACCAGCCAGGCGATTAACTTCTAACATGCCGTAAGAGAACATCGACATCGACATATCGACCATGGTGATCGGCGTGGAAGGAATGGCGACGATCAGCGGGTTGGTGCCGATGCGACACTCTTTTGCGCCCCACGGTGGCATTACGGCGATGGAGTTGGTCCAGCAAATGCCAATATAGCCTTTTTCCGCCGCCTGCCAGCCGTAGCTGCCGCCGCGCATCCAGTGGTTGGCATTACGTAGTGCCACCAGACCAATACCGTGATCGGCAGCCAGTTCAATGGCGCGATCCATCATCTTTTTCGCTGTCAGGTTACCGATCGAACGCTGGGCGTCCCACTGTTCAATTGCGCCGAGGCTGGTTATACGTTTGGGTTGGGCATCAGGAATGATATCGCCGTTTTCCAGTTGTTGAATGAAACGAGGGAAACGATTAACGCCGTGAGAATAAACGCCGGATTCGGTGGTGCGGGCGAACATCTCTGCACAGGCGTCAGCCGTTTCGTTGTCAACGCCGCGTGAAATTAAGACCCGATTAAAGGCTGCTTTTAACTGCTCAAATGTCACTTTCATCCCAGGCTTCCTTGTTTTTTTGATCGCTTTTTTGGCTTAAAATTTCAATATGCGAAACTTGATTTCAAATATATCGATCACTTTTTAACAAAGCAATCTGATTGATGAATTTCAAAAAACTTAAAAATCAAGTGGTTATAAATTATCTGTCGAGATCGTGAACTACGGCACACTTTGCGCTACCATCAGGACGCGACAAAATGGGGAAAGAAGTGATGGGAAAAAAAGAGAACGAGATGGCGCAGGAAAAAGAGCGCCCAGCCGGAAGCCAGAGTCTGTTTCGTGGGTTGATGCTGATTGAGATTTTGAGCAACTATCCAAACGGTTGTCCGTTGGCGCATCTTTCGGAGCTGGCTGGTTTAAATAAGAGTACCGTCCATCGCTTATTGCAGGGATTACAGTCCTGCGGCTATGTGACCACCGCGCCCGCCGCAGGGAGTTATCGCCTGACCACCAAATTTATTGCCGTCGGGCAGAAGGCGCTATCTTCGCTGAATATCATTCATATCGCCGCTCCGCATCTTGAGGCTCTGAACATCGCCACTGGTGAAACTATTAACTTCTCCAGCCGCGAAGACGATCACGCTATTTTGATTTATAAGTTGGAACCCACAACCGGGATGCTGCGAACCCGTGCCTATATAGGCCAGCATATGCCGCTCTACTGTTCCGCAATGGGCAAGATCTACATGGCGTTTGGTCACCCGGACTACGTGAAGTCATACTGGGAAAGCCATCAGCATGAGATCCAGCCGTTAACCCGCAATACCATTACCGAGCTGCCCGCGATGTTCGACGAACTGGCGCACATTCGTGAAAGTGGAGCGGCGATGGACAGAGAAGAAAACGAACTCGGCGTCTCCTGTATTGCTGTTCCGGTGTTTGATATTCATGGGCGGGTGCCGTACGCCGTGTCGATTTCGCTTTCGACATCACGTCTGAAACAGGTGGGAGAGAAAAATCTCCTGAAACCACTGCGTGAAACCGCGCAGGCTATTTCTAATGAACTGGGATTTACTGTCAGGGACGACCAGGGCGCGATTACATAACCCTTTGGACAAGTGCCAAAACTTTAACATTTCCTTCGTTGGATCAAAGCAGTAGGGACGCGCTCTCTGGCACTCTGCTGTTTTAGTGCAAAGGAGTGATCATGAACCGGTTTATTATTGCGGATGCGACGAAATGTATCGGTTGCCGTACCTGTGAAGTGGCTTGCGCAGTGTCGCATCAGGAGAATCAGGATTGCGCTGCGTTGTCACCAGACGAGTTTATTTCCCGTATTCGTGTCATTAAAGATCATACTTACACCACGGCAGTAGCCTGTCATCAGTGTGAAGATGCACCGTGCGCAAATGTGTGCCCTGTTGACGCGATAAGCCGCGAACATGGGCATATTTTCGTTGAACAATCACGTTGCATTGGCTGTAAAAGCTGTATGCTGGCTTGCCCGTTTGGTGCGATGGAGGTCGTTTCTTCGCGCAAAAAGGCGAGGGCGATTAAGTGCGATCTGTGCTGGCATCGGGCGACGGGGCCGGCCTGTGTTGAAGCCTGCCCGACAAAGGCGTTGCAGTGCGTGGATGTCGAGAAAGTGCAGCGGCATCGGCTACGGCAGCAGCCTGTTTGAAACGTTTTTCCGGCGTTTCTCAACGCAGGGATAGTGCGCTTTGTTTATGCCGGATGCGGCTAAAACGCCTTATCCGGCCTACAAATTCTACCAAATTCAATATATTGCAGAAATCATGTAGGCCTGATAAGCGTAGCGCATCAGGCAATTTTTAGTGGCTTTCAGCCCAGGCTCTTTCTATCTCTTCCGCCAGAATCTTCACACCCGCCTCAATTTTCTCCGGCTCTGGTACGTAGTTCATGCGCATACATTGATGCGTATGCGGCCACGGTTTATCCAGTCCCGGGAAGAAGTTGTGCCCCGGCACCATCAGCACGCCGCGTGCTTTCAGGCGCTGGTAGAGCTGCTCGGTCGTAATGGGCAAATCCTTAAACCATAGCCAGAGGAAAATGGCTCCTTCCGGTTTATGAATCAGGCAGCGATCTTCCGGTAAATAGCGGCGAATGATAGCGATAGTTTCCTGAACACGCTGGTAGTAAAACGGTTTGATGACTGTTTCAGACAGGCGCAGCAGATCGTTACGCTTAATCATTTCACACATCATCGCCGGACCAATACCGCCAGGTGCCAGGCTGATAATGCCGTTCATATTGGTGATGGCGGTGATGATTTTTTCATTGGCGATGATAATGCCGCAGCGGGAGCCAGGTAGCCCCAGCTTGGAAAGACTCATGCACAGCACGATATTCGGATTCCATAGCGGGCGCGCTTCGCTGAAGATGATACCCGGGAACGGGACGCCATAAGCGTTATCAATCACCAGCGGAATACCGTGTTGATTCGCCAGCGCGTCAAGCTTCAGCAACTCTTCGTCAGTAATCACATTGCCTGTTGGATTCGTCGGCCGGGAGACGCAAATCATCCCTGTTTCTTCGCCAATATGTAGATGCTCAAAATCGACGTGGTATTTAAACTGGCCTTCCGGCAGCAGTTCAATATTCGGACGCGCAGAGACAAACAGATCTTCTTCCAGTCCGGCGTCAGCGTAGCCAATGTATTCCGGTGCCAGCGGGAACAGCACTTTTTTGACCCGACCATCGGCACGGCGTCCGGCAAACAGATTAAATAAGTAGAAAAACGCGCTCTGGCTGCCGTTTGTTAGTGCAATATTCTGTGGTTCGATATCCCAACCCAACTTCTCGCGCAGCATTCCGGCAAGCAGTGTGAGTAGCTCCGTTTTCCCCTGTGGACCGTCATAATTGCACAGTGCATCAGTCGCTTTGCCACTTTCCAGCATGTCGGTCAGTAGCGTCTGGAAGTAGTCCTGCATTTCAGGGATCTGCGCCGGATTACCGCCGCCGAGCATAATCGCGCCAGGCGTGCGTAAACCGTCGTTCAGATCTTCCATCAGCAGCGTAATGCCGGAGTGGCGGGTAAATTTGTCACCAAAAAGGGAGAATGTCATAGCGGGATATCTGTCGAACTCTGTAGCAAGGAAGGTAACAATAACGCTACATTTGCTGGGGTGCAAATCGGTCTGTTGAAGAGTGAGCGGTGCTTTATCCTGCAATGCTGATTAGGGCTGACATTTTATCCTGGTTGGCAGCTTCCCGAGGTACTGACGAACGGGAAGCCGGAAAAATCACTGTTGCCCAGCCCAGATGACCAGCACTTTATCGTCGCCATGCTCACGAACAAAGCCGTAGCCCTGCTTCAGCGAAAGTGTCGTTTGTTTGCCCGCGCCAATTGCGGGATGGCGGGCGCGGAACTGGCTGATTTTCTGCCAGTGCGCGACGCTGGCGGCAGATTTACCGCTAACATCCTGCCAGTTCATATCCGAACGCGTACCTTGCAGCGGATCAGAACCGGTAGGACCGAACGGACGCGAGGATTCATCGCCATAAAAGATTTGTACCGCGCCTGGCGCTAATAATAATAACTCTGCTGCTTTGTCGCCCCCTTCACGGAACAGGCGGGTATCATGCGACGAGAGGTAGCTCAACACGTTGAAATCCTGCAATTTCTCCGCCATTTGCTGCCAGGTCGTATCCATCTGCGCCAGACAATCGACTGCTTTCGCCGCCTGCTCCTGATAATCGAAATTGATCATCGTATCGAAGCCGTGGCGATAGTAGTCACTTTGCATCACGCCGTGGCCCCAGGCTTCACCGGTCATCCAGAAAGGTTTGTCATCTAATGCTTTGTCGGGGTTAGCTTTTTTCCATTCGCGAAGTGCAGCGCTGGCTTCGGTTTTCAGTTGCTGCCAGGCGGGCAACTCAACATGTTTGGCGGTATCGACCCGAAAACCATCAATCCCATAGTCGCGGACCCACTGACTTAACCAGTGGGTTAAGTAATCGCGAGGGGTAAAGCCGTCGATGACTTTAGCGTGGGTATCCGTTTTGTTTTTATAGAACACTGGCAGACCAGAAGCGGTAGTTGATTCGGTTTTGATATCCGGCAAAAAGGCCAGCGACATAGTGAGATCGTCGAATCCAGGATTGTCGTAATCGCCGATATCCGTTCTGATCCAGTTTTTTCCCCACCATTTATCCCAGCCTGTTTTGTCGCTGAAATTAATGTAATCGTTAAAGCTATGCCAGGTTTGCCCGGCGGCAGGTTTCCAGTCGCTCCAGCGTTCACCCAGCGTTTTTTTCAGCTCGTCACCAGAAAGATATAACGCGCCAAACTGATACTCCTGCATATCCGCCAGCGTGGCATAGCCAGTGTGGTTCATCACGATATCAAAGAGAATACGAATACCGCGCTGATGCGCGCTATCAACCAGCGTCCGTAGATCGGCTTCACTGCCCATATTGGCATCAAGATTCGTCCAGTCCTGAGTGTAATAACCATGATAGGCATAATGCGGGAAATCACCTTTTGTACCGCCGCCGACCCAGCCGTGAATTTGCTCAAATGGGGCGCTTATCCATAAAGCATTAACGCCCAACTGCTGGAGATAATCCAGTTTGTTGGTCAGGCCGCGTAAATCGCCGCCGTGAAAAGTGCCAATTTCCGCCATACCGTCTTTATGACGTCCGTAACTCTGGTCATTACTGGGATCGCCGTTTTCGAAACGATCTGTCAGCACAAAGTAAACCGTGGCGTTATGCCAGTCGAAAGGGGCGGATGTGTCAGTTTCTGCCCGTTCCAGCAGGAGTAAACCGTTGCTGGTGGCAGCGGGTTGTAACGTTATTTGACCGTTCTTCACTATCGCAATTTGCTGGCTGTAATAATCCCGGACGGCGGCTCCCTCCGCAAAAGTGGCGCTGACATCCAGTGTGAGCGGTAATCCATCCCATTTCGGGCATTCACGGACCAGGCTTGCTACCGGTTCGACGGTGTTCTGGAGGGAAATCATCAATGTTGGCGTACCGGAGCGGGTGTCTAGTTGCAGCGTATATTCGCCGTCCCTGAACAATCGCCATTGAGGTGGCGTGTTGCTACAAGGTTGCAGGGAAAGCATCTGATTGAGTTTTATCGCATCCGCAGGCTGCCAGCACTGTTGGTCAAAATTTAGCGTTAGTGGACGCGTACCTTTGGGCAACTGCGCGTGGCTGACAAATGTTCCCGTCCCCTGTTCGCTAAAGGCGGGAAACCCCGGAGAAGTCCAGCTGGCGGCAACGGCGAAGCCAGGAAGGAGTGTCAGAAAACAGGCGGCGAGTTTCATGGCGGATGAGTCCTTATTGCTGCGATTTCAGACAGTTTGCCAGCGATAAGCCAGACAAAACTCATCCCTGAGCGGTAAGTCCACAGGATGAGAAGCAAGGGTGAGCGATCGCGCGCAAAAAACGGCTGAATTTTGCGATAAACCCCACATTTTCTGCGATTTAGCGCCAATCTGAATCGTTAACTCGTGACATAGTTTCAGATTTGGACTATTCCTTGGGGTGCTCTTGACAGCTATTTTTGATATGATTTGAGATTCAACTCTCAAATTTGTAAAAAATATAAGGTGTTGGAATGATTAAATCCGACCAGGAGACCTGATGATTTTGACTCCCATACGACGATATGGGGCGATGATTCTTATGTTACTCACTCTGGTGTTTTCGAGTGAGGTGTTAGCGAAGACGCACACAACAACAGCGAGTCAAAAGTCCCACTTAACTAAAGCTAGTAATAAACAGGTAAGCAGTAAACAAGAGTATTCTCGCAATAGTGCAAAGAGTAGTTCACTTCCTGATTTGCGAAAATACCCTTCCGGAACACCAAGGAAAAAGGCGTTTCTCCGGACTGTAATGCCTTACATTACCAGCCAAAATGCGGCCATTACTGCGGAACGTAACTGGCTGATTTCAAAACAGTATCAGGGCCAATGGTCACCTGCTGAGCGTGCGCGTCTGAAAGACATCGCCAAACGCTACAAGGTGAAGTGGTCTGGTAATACGCGAAAAATCCCGTGGAATACCTTGCTTGAACGCGTAGACATTATCCCTACCAGTATGGTGGCGACGATGGCTGCAGCAGAAAGCGGTTGGGGAACGTCAAAGCTGGCGCGCAACAACAACAATCTGTTCGGCATGAAATGCATGAAAGGACGTTGTACCAATGCGCCGGGTAAAGTGAAAGGGTACTCACAGTTTAGTTCTGTTAAAGAATCGGTGAGCGCCTATGTCACTAACCTCAATACGCACCCGGCTTACTCTTCGTTCCGTAAATCGCGTGCACAGCTGCGTAAAGCGGATCAGGAAGTGACTGCCACAGCGATGATTCACAAGCTGAAGGGCTACTCGACCAAAGGGAAGAGTTATAACAACTACCTGTTCGCAATGTACCAGGATAACCAACGGTTAATCGCGGCGCATATGTAATTGCATTTCCTCGAGCCTTATCCGACTTGTCAGGCGGATAAGGCTTTTGCTCGTATCAGGTGGTTGTGCTGAGTTACCTGATGCGACGCCGATAATTCTCATCATCGCTACAACATGACCTCGCTATTTACATCGCGATACTCTTTTGGCGTTGTGTCATATGCTTTTTTAAAAACAGAGTAGAAATATTGCAGCGATGGATAACCGCACATTTGCGATATCTCGTTAATTGACAAGGTAGTAGAAATCAGCAGGCTGCGCGCTTTCTCCAGCTTTTCGGCATGAATCATGGCGTGAATGGTTTCGCCCACCTCTTCTTTAAAACGCTTCTCAAGATTGGAGCGTGATATGCCCACCGCATCCAGTACCTGATCCACTTTAATCCCTTTACAGGCGTGATTACGAATGTAATGCATGGCCTGAATAACGGCGGGATCGGTCAGCGAGCGGTAATCTGTTGAGCGTCGTTCAATCACGCGGACTGGCGGGACCAAAATCCGTTGCAACGGCATCTCTTCTTTATCCAATAAACGATGCAACAGTTTTGCCGCCTGATAGCCCATTTGCCGCGCGCCCTGAGCGACCGAAGAAAGGGCGACACGCGACAGATAGCGGGTCAGTTCTTCGTTATCGATGCCAATCACGCATAATTTTTCCGGTACGGGAATATGTAGATGTTCACATACTTGCAGAATATGCCGCGCCCGGGCGTCAGTAACGGCAATAATCCCGGTTTGCGGTGGCAGCGTTTGTAGCCAGTCTGCCAGCCGATTTTGCGCGTGTTGCCAGTTCTCTGGCGCGGTTTCTAACCCCTGATAAACCACTCCGCGATACTTTTCTTCGGCGACAAGCTGACGAAATGCATATTCGCGTTCAGTGGCCCAACGTTTACCGCTTGATTCCGGAAGACCATAAAAAGCAAAGCGGTTAACGCCTTTCTCTTTTAAATGCAAAAATGCGCTTTCAACCAGCGCATAGTTATCGGTGGCAATGTAATGAACGGGTGGGTAACTTTCGGCAAGGTGATACGAGCCACCAACCCCAACAATGGGGACGTCGACATCAGCCAGCGCTTGCTCGATTTGTTTGTCGTCGAAGTCGGCAATGACGCCATCTCCTAACCAGTCCTTGATTTTATCAATGCGGGCGCGGAAATCTTCTTCAATGAAAATATCCCATTCCGATTGTGACGCCTGTAAATATTCCCCTACGCCTTCTACTACCTGCCGGTCATAGGCTTTATTGGCATTGAACAGTAATGTGATGCGGTGACGTTTAGTAAACATGGTTCTTTTCCTGCTGAATCATGCAAAAACTCAAAACCGGTAATACGTTACCGGCTTTGAGAAAATTTTTATCAAAATCAAGAACGGCGTTTGGTTGCGGAATCCATCCATACAGCCAGCAACAGAATCGCACCTTTAACGATATACTGCCAGAAGCTCGGTACATCCATCATACTCATGCCGTTATCCAGTGAAGCCATGATGAATGCCCCCATTACCGCTCCAGCCACGCTCCCGACGCCGCCTGCCAGACTGGTGCCGCCAATCACACATGCTGCAATTGCGTCCAGTTCGGCGATATTTCCCGCAGAAGGTGAACCAGCGCCGAGTCGAGAACTGAGGATTAATCCGGCGATGGCTACCATTAATCCGTTAATAGCGAACACGGCAAGTTTGGTGCGTTCAACGTTAATCCCGGAGAGACGTGCCGCTTCCAGATTGCCGCCGATGGCATAAATGCGTCGTCCAAATGCCGTCCGCGTTGCCATAAACATTCCGCCGAGTAACAGCAACGTCAGCAGCAGAACAGGAGTGGGAACACCACGGTAATCATTCAACAGCCAGATTGCGCCTAATACGATGATAGCGGTTAAAGCCTGGCGACCGACTACTGCGGTAGAGGCCGGAGACTGCAAACCCAAAGCCTGACGGCGCATTCTTCCGCGCCATTGCCAGCCAACAAAAGCCATTAAGCCAAGCGCGCCAATGATGAAGCCGGTGCTGGCAGGTAGATAGCTTTGCCCAATTTGTGACATCGCGGCGCTGGTGGGGGATACAGTCGTGCCGTTGGTGATGCCAATGAGTATGCCACGAAATGCCAACATGCCCGCGAGGGTGACAATAAATGAAGGGACTTTACGGTACGCGACCCACCATCCGTTCCAGGCACCGAGAAGCAGTCCCAGAACCAACGTCACAATGATGGTCAGTGGCAAAGGCCAGCCTAACCAGACGTCACAAATCGCCGCGACGCCACCTAACAGCCCCATCATTGAGCCGACGGAAAGGTCGATTTCAGCAGAAATTATGACGAACACCATTCCTACCGCGAGGATACCGGTAATCGCGGTTTGGCGTAACAGGTTGGAGACGTTACGGGCGCTTAAGTAGGCACCATCGGTGGTCCAGGTAAAGAACAGCATGATCGCGATGATCGCTGCAATCATCACGAAGACCTGCAAATTCAGTGATTTCAGCCCGGAAAAGCCACCGGATGTCGGTACGGCTAATTTCACTTCAGACGGATTGCTTTTCGACATGATGTTCGCTCCTCAATGCGGCTTCCATCACCTGCTCCTGAGTCAGGTTATGATTTATCAGGTTGGCTTTTAGTTTCCCTTCATGCATCACCAGTACACGATCGCTAAGGCCGAGCACTTCAGGTAATTCGGAAGAGATGACAATAACGGCAATACCCTGCTGGACGAGTTGGTTAATTAATTTGTAGATCTCGTATTTCGCGCCAATATCGATACCCCTGGTGGGTTCATCAAGAATGAGAATGCGCGGGTTAAGTAACAGACAGCGAGCGAGGATCGCTTTTTGTTGATTGCCGCCGCTCAAACGTCCAATAGCAAGGTCGGAGGACGACGTTTTAACTTTGAGTTGCTGGATTGATTCCAGAATACATTTTTGCTCTGCCGCGTCATCAAGCTGGCTAATACCGCCGGTAAATTTATTGAGTGCGGCGAGGGTAATATTTTTACCAACCGCCATTACCGGAACGATGCCGTCGCGCTTTCTGTCTTCGGGTACCATCGCAATCCCCTGGGCGATGGCTTGCTGACAATTACGAATATCTACCTGTTTGCCATCAATATAAATTTTTCCTTCCCATTGTCCGGGCCACACGCCAAACAGGCACTGAATGGTCTCGGTACGTCCGGCACCAACGAGTCCGGCAATACCCAGTATTTCGCCACGTTTCAGGGAAAACGAGACATCATTAACTCGTTTAATATGACGATTAACCGGATGCCATGCCGTCAGATGTTCAATACGTAATATTTCATCTCCGGTGGTATGTGGTTCATTAGGGTAAAGCGCGGTTAACTCCCGCCCGACCATCATGGTGATAATATCGTCTTCACTCATTCCAGCAGCATCACGCGTGCCAATGTGCTGACCGTCGCGAATAACGCAAATCGTATCGGAAATCGCTTTGACTTCGTTGAGTTTGTGCGAAATATAAATACAGGCGATACCGTGCTGTTGTAGATCGCGAATAATATCCAGTAAAACCGACGTTTCCTGCTCAGTTAATGAGGCTGTCGGCTCATCGAGAATTAACAAACGCACCTGTTTATTAAGTGCCTTGGCAATTTCAACCAGTTGTTGTTGCCCAAGTCCTAAATCGCCAACGCGGGTATCAGGTGAAATGGATAAACTGACCTGTGCGAGCAGCTTCTGACAGCGTAGCGTCATCAGGTCATAATCCATAATGCCATTATGGGTTATTTCGTTACCCAGGAAGATATTTTCCAGCACGGTCAGTTCTTTCACCAGCGCCAATTCCTGGTGAATAATGGCGATACCTTTGCGTTCGGTATCGCGGATGTGACTCGCCTGAATCTCTTCTCCCGCAAAAATAATTTCGCCTTCGTAGGAACCATGGGGATAAATACCACACAGCACTTTCATCAGCGTTGATTTACCTGACCCATTTTCCCCACAGAGTGAGACGATTTCGCCAGCATTCAACCGCAAGCTGACGTTATCAATCGCCTTCACACTGCCGAAGGTTTTGGTAATATTTTTCATTTCAAGTAGATAAGGCATAACGACTCCACCTAAGCCAATCAATTCACGCGGCATGGAGAGAAATCACGCCCCCGCTCCGCGCCGGGGCGTAACGCTTACAGCTCGCTCTCTTTGTGGAATCCGTCTTTAACTACCGTATCTTTGATGTTGTTTTTATTCACATCGATCGGTGTCAGCAGGCGGGAGGGAACATCTTTCAGGCCATTATTCAGTGTGGTATCCGCTTTTGGCTCCTGACCATTGCCCAACTCAACGGCAATTTCTGCGGCAGTATTTGCCAACAATGTAATAGGTTTATACACCGTCATAGTTTGCGTACCGGCAGCAATACGTTTAATACCTGCAAGATCCGCATCCTGGCCGGAAATTGCTACTTTCCCTGATAAACCTTGCGCGCTTAATGCCTGAATTGCCCCTCCTGCGGTGGCATCGTTTGAGGCAACTACAGCATCAATTTTGTTATTATTGGCGGTTAGCGCGTTTTCCATAATTTTCAATGCGTTTTCCGGTAACCAGCCATCAACCCATTGGTCACCAACGACTTTAATTTTTCCGGAATCAACATAAGGTTTTAATACTTTCATTTGCCCGGCGCGGAACAGCTTGGCGTTGTTATCTACCGGCGAGCCGCCCATCAGGAAGTAATTACCTTGCGGAACAATATCGACCAGGGCTTTTGCCTGCAGTTCACCGACTTTTTCATTATCGAAAGAAATATAAAAATCGATATCCGCATCGTTAATCATACGGTCGTAAGCTAATACTTTAATACCTTCTTGTTTGGCTTCTTTTACAACGTTACTTAATACCTGACCGTTATAAGGAATAATGACAAGAACATCGACACCCCGGTTAATCATGTTTTCAATCTGCGACATTTGTGTTTCTTCATTGCCATTTGCAGACTGTACAAATACTTTCGCGCCGAGAGATTCTGCTTTTTTCACAAAAATATCTCGATCTTTTTGCCAGCGTTCAAGACGGAGATCATCAATCGCCATACCTATTTTGACTTCTTTGGCGTGTGCCGCAACGTTGGTAAGCAGAAGTGAGGTGCAAAGGGTGAGTAGAATGTTCTTTATTTTCATGGTGTAGGGCCTTCTGTAGTTAGAGGACAGCTTTAATAAGTAACAATCACCGCGATAAACGTAACCAATTTTTAGCAACTAAACAGGGGAAAACAATTACAGATTTTTATCTTTCGATTACGATTTTTGGTTTATTTCTTGATTTATGACCGAGATCTTACTTTTGTTGCGCAATTGTACTTATTGCATTTTTCTCTTCGAGGAATTACCCAGTTTCATCATCCCATTTTATTTTGCGAGCGAGCGCACACTTGTGAATTATCTCAATAGCAGTGTGAAATAACATAATTGAGCAACTGAAAGGGAGTGCCCAATATTACGACATCATCCATCACACGCGGCATTACCTGATTATGGAGTTCAATATGCAAGCCTATTTTGACCAGCTCGATCGCGTTCGTTATGAAGGCTCAAAATCCTCAAACCCGTTAGCATTCCGTCACTACAATCCCGACGAACTGGTGTTGGGCAAGCGTATGGAAGAGCACTTGCGTTTTGCCGCCTGCTACTGGCACACCTTCTGCTGGAACGGGGCGGATATGTTTGGTGTGGGGGCGTTTAATCGTCCGTGGCAGCAGCCTGGTGAGGCACTGGCGTTGGCGAAGCGTAAAGCAGATGTCGCATTTGAGTTTTTCCACAAGTTACATGTGCCATTTTATTGCTTCCACGATGTGGATGTTTCCCCTGAGGGCGCGTCGTTAAAAGAGTACATCAATAATTTTGCGCAAATGGTTGATGTCCTGGCAGGCAAGCAAGAAGAGAGCGGCGTGAAGCTGCTGTGGGGAACTGCTAACTGCTTTACAAACCCTCGCTATGGCGCGGGTGCGGCGACGAACCCAGATCCTGAAGTCTTCAGTTGGGCGGCAACGCAAGTTGTTACAGCGATGGAAGCAACCCATAAATTGGGCGGTGAAAACTATGTCCTGTGGGGCGGTCGTGAAGGTTACGAAACGCTGTTAAATACCGACTTGCGCCAGGAGCGTGAACAGCTGGGCCGCTTTATGCAGATGGTGGTTGAGCATAAACATAAAATCGGTTTCCAGGGCACGTTGCTTATCGAACCGAAACCGCAAGAACCGACAAAACATCAATATGATTACGATGCTGCGACGGTCTATGGCTTCCTGAAACAGTTTGGTCTGGAAAAAGAGATTAAACTGAACATTGAAGCTAACCACGCGACGCTGGCAGGTCACTCTTTCCATCATGAAATAGCCACCGCCATTGCGCTTGGCCTGTTCGGTTCTGTCGACGCCAACCGTGGCGATGCGCAACTGGGCTGGGACACCGACCAGTTCCCGAACAGTGTGGAAGAGAATGCGCTGGTGATGTATGAAATTCTCAAAGCAGGCGGTTTCACCACCGGTGGTCTGAACTTCGATGCCAAAGTACGTCGTCAAAGTACTGATAAATATGATCTGTTTTACGGTCATATCGGCGCGATGGATACGATGGCGTTGGCGCTGAAAATTGCAGCGCGCATGATTGAAGATGGCGAGCTGGATAAACGCATCGCGCAGCGTTATTCCGGCTGGAATAGTGAATTAGGCCAGCAAATCCTGAAAGGCCAAATGTCACTGGCAGATTTAGCCAAATATGCTCAGGAACATAATTTGTCTCCGGTGCATCAGAGTGGTCGCCAGGAGCAACTGGAAAATCTGGTAAATCATTATCTGTTCGACAAATAACGGCTAACTGTGCAGTCCGTTGGCCCGGTTATCAGTAGCGATACCGGGCATTTTTTTAAGGAACGATCGATATGTATATCGGGATAGATCTTGGCACCTCGGGCGTAAAAGTTATTTTGCTCAACGAGCAGGGTGAGGTGGTTGCTGCGCAAACGGAAAAGCTGACCGTTTCGCGCCCGCATCCACTCTGGTCGGAACAAGACCCGGAACAGTGGTGGCAGGCAACTGATCGCGCAATGAAAGCTCTGGGCGTTCAGCATTCTCTGCAAGACGTTAAAGCATTAGGTATTGCCGGACAGATGCACGGTGCAACCTTACTGGATGCTCAGCAACGGGTGTTACGCCCTGCCATTTTGTGGAACGACGGGCGCTGTGCGCAAGAGTGCACTTTGCTGGAAGCGCGAGTTCCGCAATCGCGGGTGATTACCGGCAACCTGATGATGCCCGGATTTACTGCGCCTAAATTGCTATGGGTTCAGCGGCATGAGCCGGAGATATTCCGTCAAATCGATAAAGTATTATTACCGAAAGATTACTTGCGTCTGCGTATGACGGGGGAGTTTGCCAGCGATATGTCTGACGCAGCTGGCACTATGTGGCTGGATGTCGCAAAGCGTGACTGGAGCGATCTCATGCTGCAGGCTTGCCACTTATCTCGTGACCAGATGCCCGCATTATACGAAGGCAGCGAAATTACTGGTGCTTTGTTACCTGAAGTTGCGAAAGCGTGGGGTATGGCGGCGGTGCCAGTTATCGCAGGCGGTGGCGACAATGCAGCTGGTGCGGTTGGTGTGGGAATGGTTGATGCTAATCAGGCAATGTTATCGCTGGGGACGTCGGGGGTCTATTTTGCTGTCAGCGAAGGGTTCTTAAGCAAGCCAGAAAGCGCCGTACATAGCTTTTGCCATGCGTTACCGCAACGTTGGCATTTAATGTCTGTAATGCTGAGTGCGGCTTCGTGTCTGGATTGGGCCGCGAAATTAACCGGCCTGAGCAATGTCCCTGCTTTAATCACTGCAGCTCAACAGGCTGATGAAAGTGCCGAGCCAGTTTGGTTTCTGCCTTATCTTTCCGGCGAGCGTACACCACACAATAATCCCCAGGCGAAAGGGGGTTTCTTTGGTTTGACTCATCAACATGGCCCCAATGAACTGGCGCGAGCAGTGCTGGAAGGCGTGGGTTATGCGCTGGCAGATGGCATGGATGTCGTGCATGCCTGCGGCATTAAACCGCAAAGTGTTACGTTGATTGGTGGCGGGGCGCGTAGTGAGTACTGGCGTCAAATGCTGGCGGACATCAGCGGTCAGCAACTGGATTACCGCACGGGTGGCGATGTGGGGCCAGCACTGGGCGCAGCAAGGCTGGCGCAGATTGCGGCGAATCCAGAGAAATCGCTCATTGAGTTGTTGCCGCAACTACCATTAGAACAGTCGCATCTACCAGATGCGCAGCGTTATGCCGCTTATCAGCCACGACGAGAAACGTTCCGTCGCCTCTATCAGCAACTTCTGCCATTAATGGCGTAAACGTTATCCCCTGCCTGACCGGGTGGGGGATAATTCACATCTATATATCTCAGTAATTAATTAATATTTAGTATGAATTTATTCTGAAAATCATTTGTTAATGGCATTTTTCAGTTTTGTCTTTCGTTGGTTATTCGTAATGTATCGCTGGTAGATATGGAGATCGTTATGAAAACCTCAAAGACTGTTGCAAAACTATTATTTGTTGTTGGGGCGCTGGTTTATCTGGTTGGGCTATGGATCTCATGCCCATTGTTAAGTGGAAAAGGCTATTTTCTTGGCGTGTTAATGACGGCAACTTTTGGCAACTATGCATATCTTCGCGCAGAAAAACTTGGGCAACTGGATGATTTTTTTATCCACGTCTGTCAGTTGGTAGCGTTAATCACTATCGGTCTCTTGTTTATCGGTGTTTTAAACGCACCTATCAATGCTTATGAAATGGTGATCTATCCCATCGCCTTTTTTGTCTGCTTGTTTGGTCAAATGCGTTTGTTTCGCTCGGCATGAGCAACATAAAGTTCTTACACATTCAGGAATGAAAGGAATACTGTGATGGACAACAAAATATCAACCTATTCTCCGGCATTTAGTATTGTTTCATGGGTAGCCCTTATTGGCGGTATTGTTACCTATCTGTTAGGACTATGGAATGCAGAGATGCAGTTAAATGAAAAAGGGTATTATTTTGCCGTACTGGTATTAGGTTTGTTTTCCGCGGCGTCTTATCAAAAGACCGTTCGGGACAAGTATGAAGGCATACCTACCACCCCCATTTATTATATGACTTGCCTTACGGTCTTTATTATCTCTGTTGCGTTGTTGCTGGTAGGTCTATGGAATGCAACGTTATTACTCAGCGAAAAAGGCTTTTATGGGCTGGCTTTCTTCTTAAGCTTGTTTGGTGCAGTAGCGGTGCAGAAGAATATTCATGATGCCGGAATAAACCCACCAAAAGAAACACAGGTTACCCAGGAAGAATACAGCGAATAATTCACGTAAGCCCGGTCAGTCCAATGTGACCGGGCTTCTACTTAACTCACTAATCTGTTTCTGTCGATTCGTTGTACCAGCATAGAAAGTAATAAACTCACTGCCAGAGTCGCACAAAAGATCCAAATAATATCCAGTATTGGCCAGTTTTTAAGCTCAATCCCCCGGGTGCGCAGTGCATGGATAATCAATGCATGGAACCCGTATATACCTAACGAATGGCGGGAGATTAAGCCAAGTCCGCAAATGGTACGCGTATACAGCGTGTTTTTAACCAGAGTCAATAACGCGATTGCGCAGATAAAAACCATCGGCCCACAGTAAAGATACCAGGTATCGGCAAAATTTCCGCGCCACTGTAATTCATATAATGTCCCGCGAGAGATAATAAAAACCCCCGTCGCAAACAGTGCGGCGCTCACCCACGACAGTGCTTTATGCTGTGTGTCCATCATCCCTATAGCGCGGCCCAACATGCCATAAAGGATGTAGTAAAAAGTATCGCCATTGATATATAAGTTAATTGGCAGCCATTCAAAACCGTCGATTTTCTGCGGCACGGTGTTTGGGTTAGCGATGATACCAATCACCACCATTAGCACCAGCAACATTTTTCCGCCGACGTTCTTCACCTGAATCAGCGGTGAAACCAGATAAATCACTGCAATCGCGAAGAAAAACCATAAATGGTAAAACACTGGCTTTTGCAGCAGGTTTTTCAGCGCTAACTCCACATTGATGGAGGTAAACAGCGCAATGTAGAGCAGCGCGATTGCGCTATAAAAAAACAGGCATAAGCCGATACGCAAGAAATGACGCGACTGGGCGCTGCGTTCGCCAAAAAAGAGATAGCCGGAAATCATGAAAAATAGCGGCACACTGACACGAGAGGCAGAATTCAGAACATTGGCGATATCCCAGGTGATGGGGCTAACACTATGAGCATTGGTCACATACCAGGTAGTGGTGTGAATCATCACCACCATTAAACACGCTATCCCTCGCAGGTTATCAATCCAGTAAATTTTGGGCTGCATCTGTGTCTCTGTATCTGGTTAAAAAAAGTCTGACCGATAAATCATTCAGTTGGCGCACTGGAATAATCTGAGTTTTATCACTACAGCTTATAGAGGCTTAAGGAAATTCGTAAGATATCAGCCACTATACCGATATAAATAATAAGACTCACCTGCAAACCAGACGGTAATTTAATGATGATGAACGCTTTCTTTCCAGCAATGGCGCTTATTGTGCTAGTGGGTTGTTCTACACCGCCACCCGTGCAGAAAGCACAACGGGTAAAGGTTGATCCTCTGCGTTCGTTGAATATGGAAGCGTTATGCAAGGATCAGGCGGCAAAACGTTATAACACCGGCGAGCAAAAAATCGACGTCACCGCCTTCGAACAGTTCCAGGGAAGCTATGAAATGCGCGGTTATACCTTCCGGAAAGAGCAGTTTGTCTGTTCTTTTGACGCGGATGGCCATTTTTTGCATCTTTCCATGCGTTAAGCCCTGCTTTTTCCCGTTTCGTACTGTATATCTTCCATCCAGCGGGTATACTGATCCCTTCCTTTAAATCCACACGTATCCAGCACGAAATAATATGCAAAAGTTTGATACCAGGACCTTCCAGGGCTTGATCCTGACCTTACAGGATTACTGGGCTCGCCAGGGCTGCACCATTGTTCAACCATTGGACATGGAAGTCGGCGCGGGAACCTCTCACCCAATGACCTGTCTGCGCGCGCTGGGGCCAGAACCGATGGCGGCTGCTTATGTTCAGCCTTCTCGTCGCCCGACCGATGGTCGCTACGGCGAAAACCCCAACCGTTTACAGCACTACTATCAGTTCCAGGTGGTCATTAAGCCATCGCCGGACAATATTCAGGAGCTGTACCTCGGTTCTCTGAAAGAGCTGGGCATGGACCCGACCATCCACGACATCCGTTTCGTGGAAGATAACTGGGAAAACCCGACGCTGGGTGCCTGGGGGCTGGGCTGGGAAGTGTGGCTAAACGGCATGGAAGTGACGCAGTTCACTTACTTCCAGCAGGTTGGTGGTCTGGAATGTAAACCGGTTACCGGTGAGATCACCTACGGTCTGGAACGTCTGGCCATGTACATTCAGGGCGTAGACAGCGTTTACGACCTGGTCTGGAGCGACGGCCCGCTGGGTAAAACCACCTACGGCGACGTGTTCCATCAGAACGAAGTGGAGCAGTCCACTTACAACTTCGAATACGCGGATGTGGACTTCTTGTTCACCTGCTTCGAGCAGTACGAGAAAGAAGCGCAGCAGTTGCTGGCGCTGGAAAATCCGCTGCCGCTGCCAGCCTACGAGCGTATTCTGAAAGCCGCCCACAGCTTCAACCTGCTGGATGCGCGTAAAGCCATCTCCGTCACCGAGCGTCAGCGCTACATTCTGCGCATTCGCACCCTGACCAAAGCAGTGGCAGAAGCATACTACGCTTCCCGTGAAGCCCTCGGCTTCCCGATGTGCAACAAAGATAAGTAAGAGGCGGCTATGTCTGAGAAAACTTTTCTGGTGGAAATCGGCACTGAAGAGCTGCCACCAAAAGCACTACGCAGCCTGGCTGAGTCCTTTGCTGCGAACTTTACTGCGGAGCTGGATAACGCTGGCCTCGCACACGGCACCGTTCAATGGTTTGCGGCTCCACGTCGTCTGGCGCTGAAAGTGGCTAACCTGGCGGAAGCGCAACCGGATCGTGAAATCGAAAAACGCGGCCCGGCAATTGCCCAGGCGTTCGACGCTGAAGGCAAACCGAGCAAAGCGGCAGAAGGCTGGGCGCGTGGCTGCGGTATTACCGTTGACCAGGCCGAGCGTCTGACCACTGACAAAGGCGAATGGCTGCTGTATCGCGCCCATGTGAAGGGCGAAAGCACCGAAGCACTGCTGCCGAATATGGTTGCGACTTCGCTGGCGAAACTGCCGATCCCGAAACTGATGCGTTGGGGCGCAAGCGACGTGCACTTCGTGCGTCCGGTGCACACCGTGACCCTGCTGCTGGGCGACAAAGTTATTCCGGCAACCATTCTGGGCATTCAGTCCGATCGCGTGATTCGCGGCCACCGCTTTATGGGCGAGCCGGAATTCACCATCGATAATGCCGATCAGTATCCGGAAATTCTGCGTGAGCGCGGTAAAGTCATCGCCGATTACGAAGAACGTAAAGCGAAGATTAAAGCCGATGCCGAAGAAGCGGCGCGTAAGATTGGCGGTAACGCTGACTTAAGCGAAAGCCTGTTGGAAGAAGTCGCTTCGCTGGTGGAATGGCCGGTTGTGCTGACCGCAAAATTCGAAGAGAAATTCCTCGCGGTGCCGTCTGAAGCGCTGGTTTACACCATGAAAGGTGACCAGAAGTACTTCCCGGTGTATGCGAACGACGGCAAACTGCTGCCGAACTTTATCTTCGTTGCCAACATCGAATCGAAAGATCCGCAGCAAATTATCTCTGGTAACGAGAAAGTCGTTCGTCCACGTCTGGCGGATGCTGAGTTCTTCTTCAATACCGACCGTAAAAAACGTCTGGAAGATAACCTGCCGCGCCTGCAAACCGTGCTGTTCCAGCAACAGCTGGGGACGCTGCGCGACAAAACTGACCGCATCCAGGCGCTGGCTGGCTGGATCGCCGAACAGATTGGCGCTGACGTTAACCACGCTACCCGTGCGGGCCTGCTGTCTAAGTGTGACCTGATGACCAACATGGTCTTCGAGTTCACCGACACCCAGGGCGTTATGGGGATGCACTACGCGCGTCACGATGGCGAAGCGGAAGATGTCGCGGTGGCGCTGAATGAGCAGTATCAGCCGCGCTTTGCCGGTGATGACCTGCCGTCCAACCCGGTAGCCTGTGCGCTGGCGATTGCTGACAAGATGGATACCCTGGCGGGTATATTCGGTATCGGTCAGCATCCGAAAGGCGACAAAGACCCGTTTGCGTTGCGTCGTGCCGCACTTGGCGTGCTGCGTATTATCGTTGAGAAGAACCTCAACCTTGATCTGCAAACGCTGACCGAAGAAGCGGTGCGTCTGTATGGCGATAAGCTGACTAATGCCAACGTGGTTGATGATGTTATCGACTTTATGCTCGGTCGCTTCCGCGCCTGGTATCAGGACGAAGGTTACACCGTTGACACCATCCAGGCGGTACTGGCGCGTCGTCCGACTCGTCCGGCTGATTTCGATGCCCGTATGAAAGCGGTATCGCACTTCCGTACCCTGGAAGCAGCTGCAGCACTGGCGGCGGCGAACAAACGTGTATCTAACATTCTGGCGAAATCTGACGAAGTGCTGAGCGATCGCGTGAATGCCTCTACTCTGAAAGAGCCGGAAGAAATTAAGCTGGCTATGCAGGTTGTGGTGCTACGTGACAAGCTGGAGCCGTACTTTGCGGAAGGTCGTTACCAGGATGCGCTGGTCGAACTGGCTGAGCTGCGTGAACCGGTCGATGCTTTCTTCGATAAAGTGATGGTCATGGTTGATGATAAAGAATTGCGTATCAACCGTCTGACCATGCTGGAAAAACTGCGCGAACTGTTCCTGCGCGTTGCGGATATTTCGCTGTTGCAGTAATAACGCCGTTATTAAAAAGCCTGCCATCTGGCAGGCTTTTTTTATCGCTAAATAATACAGCAACCTTTAATAATCTTCTGCTGAATAAAGATTATCTCATATATTAATTTTATGAGATTTTTTTAGGATTATATCAAGGAGAAGAAACGAACTTATTAAGCTGGAATAGCTGCGGGTGCTTGAGACTGTTTGTCTCAGGTATTCACCGAAAGGCAGACAGAGAAAAGCCCCACCTGACTATAAATCAAAGTGAGGCCCCTCTATGCATAGACACCATAAGGTTAGCCTCTTACTCGTTGGAAATCAACACAGGGGGCTGGGAATGCCGCAGAAATATAGATTACTTTCTTTAATAGTGATTTGTTTCACGCTTTTATTTTTCACCTGGATGATAAGAGATTCACTGTGTGAATTGCATATTAAACAGGAGAGTTATGAGCTGGCGGCGTTTTTAGCCTGCAAATTGAAAGAGTAAGCGTCTTCGGCGGGAAATTATTCCCGCCTTTCTTACGGTGTTGCGCATTCTCATTGCACCCAAATTTATTCTTCACAAAAATAACACTAGATTCTATTACGCGATCGATTATTTATTTCCTGAAAAACAAATAAAAAAATCCCCGCCAAATGGCAGGGATCTTAGATTCTGTGCTTTTAAGCAGAGATTACAGGCTGGTTACGTTACCAGCTGCCGGGCCTTTAGCGCCGCTTTCGATGGTGAAGGACACTTTCTGACCTTCGTCCAGAGATTTGTAACCATCGTTCTGGATAGCAGAGAAGTGTACGAACACGTCTTTAGAGCCATCGTCAGGAGTGATGAAGCCGAAGCCTTTGTCAGCGTTGAACCATTTTACGATACCAGTCATTTTACCGGACATAGTGTATTACCTTTAATAATTAATTGTGCCTTTCGGCGATATGGCGTGCTTTACAGATTTTGAAGCGTTAAAGGAATGTGCACTACGAGGGGTATCAACGATAACTCTTGAAGGGACTTGCCTTACTACACTGCTTTAATGGTCTGTACGTCAAACCGTTGATGTGCATTAAGCCACGCATTGGTGGGTGATGCAACAATTATTTTTCATATTTATGATTAATCGGTTGGAAAACGGTCCTGTTATCAGGACCGTAAACAGAAATAAAGTGGATAAAAGTCTATTCCATCAACTGCTTACTTAATGCCGGGTTGGCTTGAATCAAACGCATCAATTTTAGTTCGGCACTTGAAGGCTTCACGCGTCTGGATTCCCATTCCTTTACCATGGCGACTGATACGCCCAAAACCCGGGCAAAATCATCGATTTTTAATCCTGTCCCTTTTCGTAACTGCTCAATTTCGGTACAGGACGTTGTTCTGTGCGTCAGGGTAATTTTCTGCGTTTCATCTTTAAAAACAATCTGTTCCAGGCTGCTCAACAGCTCATGCATTGGATCTTTATATTCCATTGAAAACTCCTCAAATCACACTGCGGGATCGTGAATTGCATCGAAGCTCATTAAGAATAGTCGGGAAAAACAGACACAGCGGGGTGTAGTCAGGGCATACTCTGACTATGATTCGATTCAGCCAGTCATTTAGCGTGACTTATAGCCACCTAACGATCTGATAAATGCCGATATATCTCTTACCACTCCCGGTTTGTAAAGATTTCGAAAATCTAACGTTCTGCGAAGGCGTAAATCTCTGGCTACAAAAAAGGCAACGGCAATATCATTTTTTAACAATGAAACAACAAATTAACCTTGTTTCATTTTCTCCATGATTTTACCAGGAAGATTACGTAGAAAGGGTATCCTGCAAGCCTGTCCTGGACTATCCTTGTCACGTCAGACACGCGTGTGTCGTTGTGCGCTTTTTTTGGGTGAAAGGAGTAAGAAAATGGCGACAGGAAAGTCCTGCTCTCGCTGGTTTGCGCCTCTTGCGGCGTTATTAATGGTAGTTAGCCTGAGTGGGTGTTTTGATAAAGAAGGCGATCAGCGTAAAGCGTTTATCGACTTCCTGCAGAATACAGTGATGCGTAGCGGTGAACGTCTACCAACCCTGACTGCCGATCAGAAAAAACAGTTTGGTCCTTTTGTCTCTGATTACGCGATTCTGTATGGTTATTCTCAGCAGGTGAATCAGGCGATGGATTCCGGTCTGCGCCCGGTTGTAGACAGCGTTAACGCAATTCGCGTACCGCAGGATTACGTTACGCAAAGCGGTCCGCTGCGTGAAATGAACGGTTCGCTGGGTGTGCTGGCGCAACAGCTGCAAAATGCGAAGTTGCAGGCCGATGCTGCGCACTCTGCGTTAAAACAGAGTGATGACCTGAAACCGGTCTTTGATCAGGCATTCACCAAAGTGGTAACGACGCCAGCTGATGCATTGCAACCGTTGATTCCGGCGGCACAAACTTTCACGCAACAACTGGTGATGGTTGGAGACTACATTGCTCAGCAAGGTACTCAGGTGAGCTTTGTCGCAAATGGCATCCAGTTCCCGACTTCACAGCAGGCAAGTGAATATAACAAACTGATTGCGCCATTACCGGCACAACATCAGGCGTTTAATCAGGCCTGGACTACAGCTGTTACTGCAACCCAATAAAGAGTAAAAGCCCGAGCGATTATCGGGCTTTACTCCACGCAGTCGCGGCTTAGTCCGCGACGTGCGGATTCACACAGTTCTTTTCAACCTTTCCTTGTAACGCATCAATCAAATTATCCACGGCACAGGCGGCCATGCCATAACGCGTCTCATGGGTGGCAGATCCAATATGCGGTACTGCGACGACGTTGGCCATTGAGAGCAACGGCGAATCTACGGACAGTGGCTCTTGTTCGAAGACATCCAGCCCGGCGGCGTGAATTTCCCCTTTCTGCAATGCAGCAATCAGTGCATTTTCATCAACCACCGGGCCACGTCCGGCATTAATGAAAATGGCGGAGGATTTCATTTTGGCGAATTGTTCTGCGCCAAACAGATGATGCGTCTCATCCGTTAACGGCAGGATCAGGCAAACGAAATCTGACTCTTGTAACAGAGTATCCAAATCGCAGTAGCGGGCGTTGAAGCGTTCTTCTGCTTCTTTATGGTGGCGGCGCGCGTTATAGAGGATGGGCATGTTGAAACCAAAGTGCGCACGTTGTGCCAGCGCCATACCGATCCGTCCCATCCCGACAATGCCCAGTGTTTTATGGTGAACGTCAGTGCCGTACCAGTCCGGGCCTATGCTCGCGGTCCATTCGCCTGCTTTTACCCGTTCTGCTACCTCCACAACCCGACGAGCGGTAGACAACACCAGCGCCATCAGCGTATCGGCGACGGTTTCTGTTAATACGGTTGGTGTGTGCATCAGCAGAATTTTTCGGGCGGTAAGCGCATCGACATCAAAATTGTCATAGCCGACGGAGATCGTTGATGTGGCACGCAGTTTCGGCATTTTTTCCAGCAATGCGGCATCAACATTCTCATTTGAACCCAGCAAGCCTTCAGCTTCGGCAAAAATTGCTGCATTTTGTTCGACGGTTTGTGGGCTGAGGTTTGCCACCTGGTGAACGGTGAAATGTTCTTGCAGGCGTTGCAGTAAATCATCAGGTAAGGCTTTGTAGAGGATAACGGACGGCTTCATGCTTCTCTCCATTCACTGATAAGGCGATCACCTTAGCCTGAAATATGATGAAGGAAAACTGAAGAATGCCAGGTGATTTCTGCATCACCTGACATGAAAGGGATTACAGTGGGCTTAAGGTAATTTCTACACGGCGGTTTTGCGCTTTACCTTCTGCGGTGCTGTTGCTGGCGATTGGGTTAGCCGGGCCAAGGCCTTGAGTACGGATGCGGCTGGCGTCCACGCCCTGGGTGATCAACGCGCTGGCAACGGAATCCGCACGCTGCTGGGAGAGACGCATGTTCAGGTCGTGACTCCCCGTGCTGTCGGTATAACCAATCACGTTAACCGCCGTTTTCGGATACTCTTTCAGTACCATTGCCACGCCGGTCAGGGTGTTAGCGCCCGCCGGTTTCAGGGTTGCGCTGCTGCTGTCGAAGGTCACATTGTTCGGCATATTGAGGATAATGTTATCCCCGCTGCGGGTTACGCTAACACCAGTGCCGCGCATTTTGTCACGCAGCTTCGCTTCCTGCACATCCATGTAATAACCAACGCCGCCGCCCAGAGCTGCGCCTGCTGCTGCGCCAATGAGCGCGCCTTTACCGCGATCTTTCTTCGAAGAAGAGAGCGCACCAATACCCGCGCCAACGAGAGAGCCCAGACCTGCGCCGATAGCAGATTTACCTGCTTCGCGTTCGCCGGTGTAAGGGTTAGTTGTACAGCCAGATACCGCCAGAGCGCCACTCACTACGGCGGCAATAAGATAAACACGTTTCTTCATTGTTAATCCTTAATAACCTTTTTATTCTTTGCCACGGGTTCCGTGGCGGGAGATTATGCCGCGTGAGCATGAAGATTATTCCTGGGAATACTCGGAAATTTGTAAGTAATATTTAACTGCTCAATACATCTAACCTTTCAGGAGTCTTCGGTTTGGCCAACTCATCCTCACGATATTCCGTTCTGACTGCCGCCCACTGGGGGCCTATGCTGGTTGAAACCGACGGCGAAACCGTGTTTAGCTCGCGTGGCGCGTTAGCCACAGGAATGGAAAACTCCTTGCAGAGCGCGGTTCGCGACCAGGTTCACAGCAATACGCGGGTGCGATTTCCAATGGTGCGCAAAGGCTTTCTTGCGTCACCGGAAAATCCGCAAGGCATTCGTGGGCAGGATGAATTTGTTCGCGTGAGTTGGGATGAGGCGCTGGAGCTTATTCACCATCAACATAAACGCATTCGTGAGGCTTATGGTCCGGCATCGATTTTTGCTGGTTCCTACGGCTGGCGTTCAAACGGCGTGCTGCATAAGGCCTCGACATTATTACAACGCTATATGGCGTTGGCAGGCGGTTATACCGGGCATCTGGGGGATTATTCGACCGGCGCGGCACAGGCGCTCATGCCGTATGTCGTGGGTGGCAGCGAAGTTTATCAACAGCAAACCAGTTGGCCGCTGGTGCTGGAACATAGCGATGTCGTGGTGCTGTGGAGTGCTAACCCACTCAATACGCTGAAAATTGCGTGGAATGCATCCGATGAGCAGGGGCTTTCTTACTTTTCCGCACTGCGTGACAGCGGGAAAAAGCTGATCTGCATTGATCCAATGCGATCGGAAACCATCGATTTCTTTGGCGATAAAATGGAGTGGGTGGCACCACACATGGGCACCGATGTTGCGTTGATGCTGGGGATCGCCCATACGCTGGTGGAAAATGGTTGGCACGACGAAGCGTTTCTGGCGCGTTGCACCACAGGTTATGCCGTCTTCGCCTCTTATTTGCTGGGCGAGAGTGACGGTATAGCGAAAAACGCCGAATGGGCGGCAGAGATTTGTGGTGTTGGCGCAGCGAAAATCCGCGAGCTGGCGGCTATTTTCCACCAAAATACAACCATGCTGATGGCAGGCTGGGGAATGCAGCGCCAACAGTTTGGTGAGCAAAAACACTGGATGCTCGTCACGCTGGCGGCAATGTTGGGGCAAATCGGCACACCCGGCGGCGGTTTTGGTCTTTCTTACCATTTTGCCAATGGTGGTAACCCCACGCGCCGCGCTGCGGTGCTCTCTTCCATGCAGGGCAGCTTGCCGGGTGGCACCGATGCGGTAGATAAAATCCCTGTCGCCCGCATTGTTGAAGCACTGGAAAACCCTGGTGGCGCATATCAACATAACGGTATGGACCGACATTTCCCGGATATTCGTTTTATCTGGTGGGCGGGTGGTGCCAACTTTACTCATCATCAGGATACCAATCGCCTGATCCGTGCCTGGCAAAAACCGGAGCTGGTGGTGATCTCCGAATGCTTCTGGACGGCTGCGGCGAAACACGCGGATATCGTTCTGCCTGCGACAACCTCTTTTGAGCGTAATGATCTCACCATGACCGGTGATTACAGTAATCAGCATCTGGTGCCGATGAAGCAAGTGGTGCCGCCACGCTATGAAGCGCGTAATGATTTTGATGTTTTTGCCGACTTGAGTGAACGTTGGCAGAAGGGCGGTTATGCACGTTTTACGGAAGGAAAAAGTGAGCTGCAATGGCTGGAAACGTTTTATAACGTTGCCCGGCAGCGCGGGGCAAGCCAGCAGGTTGAATTGCCGCCATTTGCTGAGTTCTGGCAAGCCAACCAGTTAATTGAGATGCCGGAAAACCCGGACAGTGAGCGGTTTATTCGCTTCGCCGATTTTCGCCGCGATCCGCAGGCGCATCCATTAAAAACCGCCAGCGGTAAGATTGAAATCTTCTCGCAGCGTATTGCCGATTACGCTTATCCGGATTGCCCGGGGCATCCAATGTGGCTGGCGCCGGACGAATGGCAGGGCAGTGCCGAACCGGAACAGTTGCAGGTACTTTCTGCTCATCCGGCGCATCGTCTGCACAGCCAGCTGAATTACAGTTCTCTGCGCGAATTGTACGCGGTGGCAAATCGTGAGCATGTCACCATTCATCCTGACGATGCCCAGACGCGCGGCATACAAGATGGCGATACTGTTCGGCTGTGGAACTCACGCGGGCAAATTCTTGCCGGCGCGGTCATTAGCGAGGGAATTAAACCTGGCGTGATTTGTATTCACGAAGGCGCATGGCCGGATTTGGATTTAACCGCTGGCGGCATTTGTAAAAACGGCGCAGTGAACGTGCTGACCAAAGATCTCCCCAGCTCGCGGCTGGGGAATGGCTGTGCGGGTAATACGGCGCTGGCATGGCTGGAAAAATACACCGGTTCGGAACTGACACTTACAGCGTTTGAACCACCGGCCAGCTCATAATCCAGGTGGGTAGTTGGGTTTCATCCTGCCATGCGCAATCGACAATGTGAAAACCCTGCGCATGGTAGAAATCTATCGCCGGTTGATTTTTTTGATAAACCTCCAGCATCAGATGGGGATGGCGCTGCTGCACATACTGCATTAGCGCCTTACCAATACCGCGTCTGACGGCCTTCGGTGCGACAAACATTGCTGCGAGGAATCGGCCTTCCATAATGCTGACAAAACCGAGAAGCTTACCGTCTTCTTCCCAGACCCAGTTTTGCGCGTTGGCAAGATACGCATCCCGCACCAGCGGAATGCAGTCACGCCAGTAACTCGATTTTATAAAGGGATGCCCCCAGGTTGTACTTTCCAGCCACAGTTGGAGGATCGCGGGGAGTTCTGAACGTTGCACTTCCCGAATCATGGTTTATTTCCCGGATGGCAACAGCAGCCAACCACATGATCATTCACCAGCCCACATGCCTGCATAAAGGAGTAACAGATTGTGGTACCGACAAACTTAAAACCACGTTTTTTTAGTGCCTTAGATAGGGCGTCGGAGGCGGGTGTAGATGTGGGGATTTCGCTCAACGTTGTGGCTTGTGTCACCTGTGGTTGATGATTGACAAACGACCAGACAAAGTCGGCAAACGGTTCGCCGTTCTGTTCCATTTGCAGGTACGCCCGCGCATTACCAATAATTGCCTGAATTTTCCCACGATGGCGGATAATCCCGGCGTCCTGTACCAGTCTTTCGATATCCTCTTCCTGCATTGCGGCAACTTTCACCGGATCGAACTGATGAAAGCATGCGCGATAGTTTTCGCGTTTTTTGAGGACGGTGATCCACGATAACCCAGCCTGCTGCCCTTCAAGGCAGATCATTTCGAACAGTTTTTTACTGTCAGTTTCAGGCACGCCCCATTCATTATCATGGTAGGCAATATAAAGCGGGTCCTGACTCACCCAGCCGCAACGTTCCATACTTTCCCTCGCTATGTACCCGATCGTAAAAATTTCAGCCGCTTTTCTTGACGCATCGGTGAAAAAGTCAATATTTAATACAGGGCTACTATGCCCGATATCCTTCATACAATGACAATAATATTGCCGAATTCGGCTCTTCCCTGGAGTCGTGTTAATGATCATAAAAAAAAGCGGTGGTCGCTGGCAGCTAAGCCTGCTTGCGAGCGTGGTAATCAGTGCCTTTTTTCTCAACACAGCTTACGCCTGGCAACAAGAATATATCGTTGATACGCAACCCGGACATTCCACAGAGCGTTACACCTGGGATAGCGATCATCAACCTGATTACAACGATATTTTGTCGCAACGTATTCAAAGTAGCCAAAGGGCGCTGGGACTGGAAGTCAATCTGGCGGAAGAAACCCCTGTGGATGTGACCAGCAGTATGAGTATGGGCTGGAATTTTCCTTTATATGAGCAGGTTACAACCGGCCCGGTCGCGGCATTTCATTACGATGGCACAACCACCTCGATGTATAACGAGTTTGGCGACAGTACTACCACGCTGGCCGATCCGTTATGGCATGCCAGCGTGAGTACCTTAGGCTGGCGTGTTGACTCCCGGCTTGGCGATCTCCGACCCTGGGCGCAAATCAGCTATAACCAGCAATTTGGCGAGAATATCTGGAAGGCGCAATCAGGCCTGAGCCGGATGACGGCGACAAACCAGAACGGCAACTGGCTGGATGTCACCGTAGGCGCTGATATGTTGCTCAATCAAAATATTGCTGCCTATGCTGCGCTATCTCAGGCAGAAAATACCACTAACAATAGCGACTATCTGTATACGATGGGGGTTAGCGCCAGATTTTAACGTTATAGATACAATTGAAACCCATAAATAACAACTAATGTGGCGATAGTGGGGACTAACTTACTAAATAATAAATTTGGCGAATAATTGTCGAGTCATTCATTCCTGAACTAATGCATTTCATTCCGTTCTGATGGCATTTCATGCCGTTTTTCCCCAGGCATAAAGCGCACTTCGTTATGGTTGTCAGCAGAGATTTTTCCTTTTTATTACTGCAGGAATACTGCCATGACACCTTCAAATTATCAGCGTACTCGCTGGCTGACACTCATCGGTACTATCATTACCCAGTTTGCTCTGGGGTCGGTTTATACCTGGAGTCTGTTTAACGGTGCGCTTTCTGCCAAGCTGGGGGCTCCTGTAAGCCAGGTTGCTTTCTCTTTCGGCTTGTTAAGTCTGGGGCTGGCAATTTCGTCTTCTGTTGCGGGCAAATTGCAGGAACGTTTTGGTGTTAAACGCGTCACTATGGCTTCCGGCATTTTGCTGGGATTAGGTTTCTTCCTGACAGCACATTCCAACAACCTGATGATGCTGTGGTTAAGCGCCGGTGTGCTGGTCGGTCTGGCGGATGGCGCGGGTTACCTGTTGACGCTCTCTAACTGCGTGAAGTGGTTTCCGGAGCGTAAGGGACTTATCTCTGCTTTTGCTATCGGTTCTTATGGTCTGGGCAGCCTGGGTTTTAAATTTATCGACACGCACCTGCTCGAAACGGTGGGTCTGGAAAAAACCTTTGTTATTTGGGGCGCGATTGTACTGGTGATGATTGTCTTTGGCGCAACGTTAATGAAAGATGCGCCGAAGCAGGAAGTGAAAACCAGCAATGGTGTGGTGGAGAAGGACTACACCCTGGCAGAGTCGATGCGTAAACCGCAGTACTGGATGTTAGCGGTTATGTTCCTGACTGCGTGCATGAGTGGTCTGTATGTGATTGGTGTAGCGAAAGATATCGCTCAAAGTCTGGCGCATCTTGATGCAATTTCCGCAGCCAATGCTGTGACGGTTATTTCCATCGCCAACCTTTCTGGTCGTCTGGTGCTGGGCATTCTGTCTGACAAAATCGCCCGTATCCGTGTTATCACCATTGGTCAGGTGATTGCGCTGGTGGGGATGGCGGCCCTGCTGTTTGCACCATTGAATGCAGTGACGTTCTTTGCAGCGATTGCCTGTGTGGCATTTAACTTTGGTGGCACGATTACTGTGTTCCCGTCGCTGGTTAGTGAGTTCTTCGGCCTCAATAACCTGGCGAAAAACTACGGCGTCATTTACCTCGGTTTCGGTATCGGCAGCATTTGTGGTTCGATTATCGCTTCACTGTTTGGCGGATTCTATGTGACTTTCTACGTGATTTTCGCCCTGCTGATTCTGTCACTGGCGCTTTCTACGACCATTCGCCAGCCAGAGCAGAAAATGTTGCGTGAGGCGCATGGCTCCCTTTAATCATCTGCCGCGAGCTACTGGGCTTCAGCTTCAGTGTGCATCAAACGCATCAACGAAATGTATAAACAATAACGCATAAAATTTGGGCCAGTTAGCTGGCCCTTTTTACTGCTTTTTGTAACGCTAAAGTCTCTTTTCAAACTTGCATTTTTGTAAATTTGTGCTTCGTGCACACTCTTTCCCCACACTTTTTCCCTTTGCTGTGGTCTACTTATTCGCGCGTGTAGATTTTACTTATCTGACTACCTCCGCACTTTTCCCCTGCCAGGCCTGAAAAGCCACTAAGCAGGGTGTTATCACCTGTTTGTCCAGGGTTTGTTTGCATGAGATACATCAAATCGATTACACAGCAGAAGCTGAGCTTTTTGCTTGCAATCTATATTGGCCTTTTTATGAATGGCGCGGTTTTTTACCGCCGTTTCGGCAGCTATGCGCACGATTTTACCGTCTGGAAAGGCATTTCTGCTGTTGTTGAACTGGCCGCCACCGTACTGGTGACCTTCTTTTTACTGCGTCTTCTTTCGCTGTTTGGCCGCCGCAGCTGGCGTATTCTGGCATCGCTGGTGGTGCTCTTTTCCGCAGGTGCCAGCTATTACATGACCTTCCTTAATGTAGTCATTGGTTATGGCATCATCGCATCCGTCATGACCACCGATATCGACCTGTCAAAAGAAGTTGTTGGTCTGAACTTTATTCTCTGGTTAATCGCCGTAAGCGCGTTGCCTCTTATCCTTATCTGGAATAACCGCTGTCGTTACACCTTGCTCCGACAACTGCGAACCCCAGGGCAACGTATTCGCAGCCTGGCGGTCGTCGTACTGGCAGGTATTATGGTTTGGGCACCGATTCGTTTGCTGGATATCCAGCAGAAGAAAGTGGAGAGGGCGACAGGTGTTGATTTGCCGAGTTATGGCGGCGTCGTCGCGAACTCTTATCTGCCATCAAACTGGCTTTCGGCATTAGGTCTTTATGCCTGGGCGCGGGTCGATGAATCTTCCGATAACAATTCTCTCCTTAACCCTGCGAAGAAGTTTACGTACCAGGCTCCACAAAACGTTGATGATACATATGTCGTTTTCATTATTGGTGAAACCACGCGCTGGGATCATATGGGCATTTTCGGCTATGAACGCAATACCACACCGAAGCTGGCTCAGGAGAAAAATCTGGCGGCGTTCCGTGGTTACTCCTGTGATACTGCAACCAAACTCTCACTGCGTTGCATGTTTGTACGTCAGGGTGGAGCAGAAGATAATCCGCAGCGCACATTAAAAGAACAGAACATTTTCGCGGTATTGAAGCAGTTAGGATTCAGTTCTGATCTCTACGCTATGCAAAGCGAAATGTGGTTCTACAGCAATACGATGGCGGACAACATTGCTTATCGTGAGCAGATTGGTGCGGAGCCACGTAACCGTGGCAAACCGGTAGATGATATGTTACTGGTAGACGAAATGCAGCAATCGCTGGGGCGCAACCCGGATGGTAAACATCTGATCATTCTGCATACCAAAGGCTCACACTTTAACTACACCCAGCGTTACCCGCGCAGCTTTGCGCAGTGGAAGCCGGAATGTATTGGTGTTGATAGCGGCTGTACCAAAGCGCAGATGATCAACTCATACGACAACTCGGTGACCTATGTGGATCACTTTATTTCCAGCGTGATTGATCAGGTTCGCGATAAGAAAGCGATTGTGTTCTATGCAGCTGACCACGGTGAGTCAATTAATGAACGCGAGCACCTGCACGGCACGCCGCGTGAACTGGCACCGCCGGAACAGTTCCGTGTGCCGATGATGGTCTGGATGTCGGATAAATATCTGGAAAATCCGGTCAATGCGCAGGCATTTGCGCAGCTGAAAAAAGAAGCCGACATGAAAGTGCCACGCCGTCATGTAGAGCTGTACGACACCATCATGGGTTGTCTTGGCTATACTTCACCGGATGGTGGAATTAACGAAAACAACAACTGGTGTCACATCCCGCAGGCAAAAGAGGCGTCGGCTAACTAGGCCTGCTGACTTTCTCGCCGATCAAAAGGCATTTTGCTATTAAGGGATTGACGAGGGCGTATCTGCGCAGTAAGATGCGCCCCGCATTCGGTGATTGGCGCAGCCTGGTAGCGCACTTCGTTCGGGACGAAGGGGTCGGAGGTTCGAATCCTCTATCACCGACCAAATTCGAAAAGCCTGCTCAACGAGCAGGCTTTTTTGCATCTGTAACTCATGAGGAAGAGAACCTCCGGGGGCGGGGAGGTTCGACTCGACGTAGGCCTGATAAGACGCGCCAGCGTCGCATCAGGCAAATGTACCGGCCCATTGTCGGATTCGGCGCGACCGCCTTATCCGATCTACACACCACACATTTCCCTGCCAAATTTGCGCCCCATATCTCACTATCCATTAACGGATTTGTGACAGAAACCATTGTCTTTTTTTATATTTGCTTAAATCTTTTTTTGCGTTACTTATGGCTGGCGCTGGCATTTTCCGCTGTGCGTTTTAGCGTTCATGGTATTAATCGCTCAGATATCCACCTTTACCTCAGATTTTTTTCATTAAATGCATAAAACTTAATCACCAAATGTTGCTAAATATTAAGCTGATTGTTCTGGTTGTGTTGGCGTAGCACAAATTTCTCTGCTGCAAATAGCTGTTTGAAGTTTTTTTAATCTTTGTTTGTGGATTCTCACCGTTGGTGTAAATCCCGGTTGGCTGTATTGACGTTTTCACATTCTGTTGACAGATTGTAGGTCACGAGGGGCATTTTATGGAGGATCCGCACTGTTACACTGATGTTAATTAGTACGGCATCCCCACCTCATAACGTTGACCCGACCGGGCAAAAAACAAAAAAGGTCAGGCAGCGACAACCCACTGCAAAGGGTTAAAACAACAAACATCACAATTGGAGCAGAATAATGCGTATTTCCTTGAAAAAGTCAGGGATGCTGAAGCTTGGTCTCAGCCTGGTGGCTATGACCGTCGCAGCAAGTGTTCAGGCTAAAACTCTGGTTTATTGCTCAGAAGGATCTCCGGAAGGGTTTAACCCGCAGCTGTTTACCTCCGGCACCACCTATGACGCCTCTTCCGTACCGCTTTATAACCGTCTGGTTGAATTTAAAATCGGCACCACTGAAGTGATCCCGGGCCTCGCTGAAAAGTGGGAAGTCAGCGAAGACGGTAAAACCTATACCTTCCATCTGCGTAAAGGTGTGAAGTGGCACGACAATAAAGAATTCAAACCGACGCGCGAACTGAATGCCGATGACGTAGTGTTCTCGTTCGATCGTCAGAAAAACGCGCAAAACCCGTACCATAAAGTCTCTGGCGGCAGCTACGAATACTTCGAAGGCATGGGCTTACCAGAGCTGATCAGCGAAGTGAAAAAGGTGGACGATAACACCGTTCAGTTTGTGCTGACTCGCCCGGAAGCGCCGTTCCTCGCTGACCTGGCAATGGACTTCGCCTCTATTCTGTCAAAAGAATATGCTGACGCGATGATGAAAGCCGGTACACCGGAAAAACTGGACCTCAACCCAATCGGTACCGGCCCGTTCCAGTTACAGCAGTACCAGAAAGATTCCCGTATTCGCTATAAAGCGTTTGATGGCTACTGGGGCACCAAACCGAAGATCGATACGCTGGTCTTCTCTATTACTCCTGACGCTTCCGTGCGTTACGCGAAATTGCAGAAGAACGAATGCCAGGTGATGCCGTACCCGAACCCGGCAGATATCGCCCGCATGAAGCAGGATAAATCCATCAACCTGATGGAAATGCCGGGGCTGAACGTCGGTTATCTCTCGTATAACGTGCAGAAAAAACCACTGGATGACGTGAAAGTTCGCCAGGCTCTGACCTACGCGGTGAACAAAGACGCTATCATCAAAGCGGTTTATCAGGGCGCGGGCGTATCAGCGAAAAACCTGATCCCGCCAACCATGTGGGGCTATAACGACGACGTTCAGGACTACACTTACGATCCTGAAAAAGCGAAAGCCTTGCTGAAAGAAGCGGGTCTGGAAAAAGGTTTCTCCATCGACCTGTGGGCAATGCCGGTACAACGTCCGTATAACCCGAATGCTCGCCGCATGGCGGAGATGATTCAGGCAGACTGGGCGAAAGTGGGCGTGCAGGCCAAAATCGTCACCTACGAATGGGGTGAGTACCTCAAGCGTGCGAAAGATGGCGAGCATCAGACGGTAATGATGGGCTGGACTGGCGATAACGGGGATCCGGATAACTTCTTCGCCACCCTGTTCAGCTGCGCCGCCTCTGAACAAGGCTCCAACTACTCAAAATGGTGCTACAAACCGTTTGAAGATCTGATTCAACCGGCGCGTGCTACCGACGACCACAATAAACGTGTTGAACTGTACAAACAAGCACAGGTCGTGATGCACGATCAGGCTCCGGCACTGATCATCGCTCACTCCACCGTGTTTGAACCGGTACGCAAAGAAGTTAAAGGCTATGTGGTTGATCCATTAGGCAAACATCACTTCGAAAATGTCTCTATCGAATAATTAAAAGCCATACCCGGTGGCGCTGTGCCTCTGCGTGCAGCGCCATCCGGCAGCAATACTTCATTCCCTGTTCCACAAGGGCGGGAATTGATTTGTGAGCAATACAGACACGCAGTTCCAGGCTGCGGGTCATTATAGAGAATCCGGGTTATGTTGCAGTTTATTCTCCGACGTTTGGGACTCGTCATCCCCACGTTTATCGGTATTACCCTTCTCACATTTGCCTTTGTCCACATGATCCCGGGCGATCCGGTGATGATCATGGCGGGCGAACGTGGGATCTCCCCAGAGCGTCACGCGCAATTGCTGGCTGAACTCGGCTTAGATAAACCGATGTGGCAGCAGTATCTCCATTACATTTGGGGCGTAATGCACGGTGATTTAGGCATTTCGATGAAAAGCCGAATTCCGGTATGGGAAGAGTTCGTGCCGCGCTTTCAGGCCACGCTGGAACTTGGCGTCTGCGCGATGATTTTTGCGACCGCAGTCGGGATTCCGGTTGGTGTGCTGGCTGCGGTTAAACGTGGTTCCATTTTCGATCACACAGCGGTTGGCCTGGCGCTGACCGGCTACTCGATGCCAATTTTCTGGTGGGGCATGATGCTGATCATGCTGGTTTCGGTGCACTGGAACCTGACGCCTGTCTCCGGTCGTGTGAGCGACATGGTGTTCCTCGATGATTCCAATCCGTTAACCGGTTTTATGCTGATCGACACCGCCATCTGGGGTGAAGACGGTAACTTTATCGATGCCGTCGCCCATATGATCCTGCCCGCCATTGTGCTGGGTACCATCCCGCTGGCGGTCATTGTGCGTATGACGCGCTCCTCGATGCTGGAAGTGCTGGGCGAAGATTATATCCGCACCGCGCGTGCCAAAGGTCTTACCCGGATGCGGGTGATTATCGTCCATGCGCTGCGTAACGCGATGCTGCCGGTGGTGACCGTTATCGGCCTGCAGGTGGGAACATTGCTGGCGGGGGCGATTCTGACTGAAACCATCTTCTCGTGGCCCGGTCTGGGGCGCTGGTTGATTGACGCACTGCAACGCCGCGACTATCCGGTAGTGCAGGGCGGCGTATTGCTGGTGGCGACGATGATTATCCTCGTCAACTTGCTGGTCGATCTGCTGTACGGCGTGGTGAACCCGCGTATTCGTCATAAGAAGTAAGGGGACATCATGTCACAGGTTACTGAAAATAAAGTGATTAGCGCACCGGTGCCGATGACCCCGTTACAGGAGTTCTGGCACTATTTTAAACGCAACAAAGGCGCGGTCGTCGGGCTGGTTTACGTCGTCATCGTGCTGTTTATCGCGATCTTTGCCAACTGGATTGCACCCTATAACCCGGCGGAACAGTTCCGCGATGCACTGCTCGCCCCGCCAGCCTGGCAGGAAGGCGGCAGCATGGCGCACTTGCTGGGCACCGATGACGTAGGCCGTGATGTGCTGTCGCGTCTGATGTACGGTGCGCGATTGTCACTGCTGGTTGGCTGTCTGGTAGTTGTGTTATCGCTGATTATGGGCGTTATTCTCGGCCTGATCGCCGGTTACTTCGGCGGCCTGGTCGATAACATCATCATGCGCGTGGTCGATATCATGCTGGCGCTGCCAAGTCTGCTGTTGGCACTGGTGCTGGTGGCGATTTTCGGCCCGTCGATTGGTAACGCAGCGCTGGCGCTGACCTTTGTTGCCTTGCCGCACTATGTGCGCTTAACCCGCGCCGCCGTGCTGGTGGAAGTGAACCGCGATTACGTTACCGCGTCTCGCGTGGCAGGTGCCGGGGCGATGCGCCAGATGTTTATTAACATCTTCCCGAACTGCCTTGCGCCGCTGATTGTTCAGGCGTCGCTCGGTTTCTCTAACGCCATTCTCGATATGGCTGCTCTTGGTTTCCTCGGCATGGGCGCGCAGCCGCCAACGCCGGAGTGGGGCACCATGCTCTCTGATGTGTTGCAGTTCGCGCAAAGCGCCTGGTGGGTCGTGACCTTCCCGGGTCTGGCGATCCTGCTGACGGTGCTGGCATTTAACCTGATGGGTGACGGTCTGCGTGACGCGCTCGATCCCAAACTGAAGCAGTAAGAGGTTCGAGATGGCGTTATTAAATGTAGATAAATTATCGGTGCATTTCGGCGACGAAAGCGCACCGTTCCGCGCCGTAGACCGCATCAGCTACAGCGTAAAACAGGGTGAAGTGGTCGGGATTGTGGGTGAGTCCGGCTCTGGTAAATCGGTCAGTTCGCTGGCGATTATGGGGCTGATTGATTATCCGGGCCGCGTAATGGCGGAAAAGCTGGAGTTTAACGGTCAGGATTTGCAGCGTATCTCAGAAAAAGAGCGCCGCAACCTGGTGGGTGCCGAAGTGGCAATGATCTTCCAGGACCCGATGACCAGCCTTAACCCGTGCTACACCGTGGGTTTCCAGATTATGGAAGCGATTAAGGTGCATCAGGGCGGCAACAAAAGTACCCGCCGTCAGCGAGCGATTGACCTGCTAAATCTGGTCGGTATTCCCGATCCGGCATCGCGTCTGGATGTTTACCCGCATCAGCTTTCCGGCGGCATGAGCCAGCGCGTGATGATCGCCATGGCGATTGCCTGTCGGCCAAAACTGCTGATTGCCGATGAACCAACCACTGCGCTGGACGTGACCATTCAGGCGCAAATTATCGAACTGCTGCTGGAGCTACAGCAGAAAGAGAACATGGCGCTGGTGTTAATTACCCATGACCTGGCGCTGGTGGCGGAAGCGGCACATAAAATTATCGTGATGTATGCAGGCCAGGTAGTAGAAACGGGCGATGCGCACGCTATCTTCCATGCGCCGCGTCACCCGTATACTCAGGCATTGCTGCGTGCGCTGCCGGAATTTGCTCAGGACAAAGAACGTCTGGCGTCGTTGCCAGGTGTCGTTCCCGGCAAGTACGACCGCCCGAACGGCTGCCTGCTTAACCCGCGCTGCCCCTACGCCACTGACAAATGCCGTGCTGAAGAACCGGCGCTGAATATGCTCGCTGACGGGCGTCAGTCCAAATGCCATTACCCACTTGATGATGCCGGGAGGCCGACACTATGAGTACGCATGAGGCCACCTCGCAACAACCGCTGTTGCAGGCTATCGACCTGAAAAAACATTATCCGGTGAAGAAAGGCATGTTCGCGCCGGAACGTCTGGTGAAGGCGCTGGATGGCGTTTCGTTTAACCTTGAACGTGGCAAAACGCTGGCAGTAGTAGGTGAATCTGGCTGCGGTAAATCGACCCTCGGTCGGTTGCTGACGATGATTGAAACGCCCACCGGCGGCGAACTGTATTACCAGGGGCAGGATCTGCTCAAGCACGATCCGCAGGCGCAGAAGCTACGTCGGCAGAAAATCCAGATTGTCTTCCAGAACCCTTACGGTTCGCTGAATCCGCGTAAAAAAGTTGGGCAGATTCTCGAAGAGCCGCTGCTGATCAACACCAGCTTAAGCAAAGAACAGCGTCGGGAAAAAGCCCTGTCGATGATGGCGAAAGTCGGCCTGAAAACCGAGCATTACGACCGCTATCCGCATATGTTCTCCGGCGGTCAGCGTCAGCGTATCGCCATTGCCCGAGGTCTGATGCTCGACCCGGATGTGGTGATTGCCGATGAGCCGGTTTCTGCGCTGGACGTCTCAGTGCGTGCGCAGGTGCTGAATCTGATGATGGATTTGCAGCAGGAACTGGGGCTATCTTATGTCTTTATCTCGCACGATCTGTCGGTGGTGGAGCACATTGCTGATGAAGTGATGGTGATGTACCTGGGCCGCTGCGTGGAGAAGGGGACGAAGGACCAAATCTTCAATAACCCGCGCCACCCGTACACTCAGGCATTGCTCTCCGCGACACCACGCCTGAACCCGGACGATCGTCGCGAACGTATCAAACTTACCGGTGAACTGCCAAGCCCGCTGAATCCACCGCCAGGCTGCGCCTTCAACGCCCGCTGTCGTCGGCGCTTCGGCCCCTGCATCCAGTTGCAGCCGCAGCTAAAAGACTACGGCGGTCAACTGGTAGCCTGTTTTGCCGTTGATCAGGATGAAAATCCGCAGCGTTAACTCACAAAACCGGGGCCATGCGCTCCGGTTTACTCAATCAACTTCAACAGTGGCGACAAGCATAACAAAATGCCGTACAGCAGAATCATCCAGGCTTTAAACCCGCGAAGTTTTTCCAGTTGTGAGACTTTATAGATCAGGAAAAACGGAATGAGGCACGACACAATGCCATATAACGGGCTTCCCAACTGAAAGAACACCAGCACCGATACACGAAACGAAACCCAAATCGTCAACGTAATGACGATAAAAGTGCAGATCGCCAGAGTCAGCATGCGTGAGTTAATTTTCCTGGTATCAATAATTCGGCTTAACAGATTGAGAATAATGCCTTTAATGGCCTCGTGGAAACCGAGATAAATGCCAAAGAATGCAGTCAGTACGGCAAAGATATTCAGTACCGTAGAGGTGATATGAATGATATGCCCAGGGATCACCTGCGCGGCCAGTGCCAGTGCCGAGATATTTTGTTCAAAGGCAGAAACGGCTTCTTCGTGGCTAATTGAGAAGGTAAACGAAAAGGCAAAAAACAAGATCACCGCAATGAGCGTGATATAGCTAATCCGGTGGGTACGCAGCGCGAGCCGGGTTGCCAGTACTTTATCAGCTTCCCGTTTACGATAGGCAATATTCATTGGGTTAAGTACCTGAATAAATACCGCGGAAAAGAAGCAAAATGGAATAGTAAGCAGGACATCGCGGAAAAAGTCGGAGGCTTGCGGGAAGGCGGTTATATTGGCGAAATTCCAGTGCGGGATCATCGCAAAACCGAACACGACAATAATCCCCACTTTGACCACCACCATTGGTCCGGAAATCTTAAACAGTAATCGTTCACCACCAGACGCAATCGCCACCAGTACGGCGAAAATGGCGACTTTATAAAATAGAGATTGAGAAAGATCGGCATCGGTTAAACCGAAGGTTTTCAGGTACGAGGCGCTGTCGAAAACCACGGAGAGAGAGTAGATAAAAATCCCGTGGATAATCATCAAAAAGTAGATAACCCCGAGGAAAATTCCCCAGTTCTTCCCCAGGTAATGACTGATAATATCGGTGTAGTCATTACAGGAATCGCTTTCAGAAAGGGTTTTTAAATAAATGTCCTGTACTACCCAGGTGGCAGGATAAGCAATGATCGCTGCGGTAATAAATACCCAAATTCCCTTCAAGCCAATTTGTACTGGCATCAGCACGGTTCCGGCACCAATCGCCATGCCTATGCATAATAAAACCCAGCCGAAGTCGTAGCGTGTAAACGGCAATTTCTGATCGTGTTTCGGTAGTGTGTTGTGCTGCATAAAGTCCTGTCCAGAAAGAAGTCGGCCTCGCAAAAATGAATAAACCCAGTTTCTCTTGCGCAACAGGTGGAGAAGTCGAATACGCAGTATGTAAAAAATGAGGCAACAGATTCACTGGGGAGGTCGCGAGGAGGCGCAATTCTACAAAATTGCGCATTTCACTACTAGTCTGGAGTCAGCCCGGATATGAGCTGCAACTATTGCAAATAAAGAAATTAAGCTGGAAGGCATCACGCAATGAGGAAGATTGCCGGATGCTGACGGTAAAAAGCAATCGTAAAATCAGCGGCAAGCCGGAAAGGTTCCGGTGAGGCGCAATGTTGCGGGGGCTTTATCCCTGGTGGCATTGGTTGCTGGAGAGAGAAAACCCCCGCACGTTGCAGGTATGCACCTGACAACATCACGGGGGCTAATCTTGAACCTGAACAACTCAAGAATAGCCGCGAAACGTTGTCATTACAACACAGGCGGCTATATGACGCTCGCAGAGCTGGGCATGGCCTTCTGGCATGATTTAGCGGCTCCGGTCATTGCTGGCATTCTTGCCAGTATGATCGTGAACTGGCTGAACAAGCGGAAGTAACGTGTCATGCGGGCGTCAGGCTGCCGTAATGGCAATTTGCGCCCGGATCAGGCCGCAGGGGGAAACTCTGCGGCCTTTTTCGTTCTTACTGCGGGTAAGGCACCCAGTCGCCGCCGTTCAGGCGAACGTACGGTTTATCCTGGTATTGAATAACTACTGCATTTGAGTTCTCAGAGACCGGTGCTGTTTGTGGTAACCCACTGGTGAGTTTTTTCCAGTCAACATTGTCTTCGGAGAAAATCTTGCCATCAAGAACGCGAACTACCAGATCGGAGATAGCCAGGAAGCTGCTCGGTTGGTCGATGACAATCGGAGCCCCCTGATGTGGTGCCTTCATGCCGAAGAATTTCACCCCAACGGGGACGTCTGTGATAGACGGGCTAGGGATATCACGTAGACCAGATACCTGCATTCTGTCGCCCTTCAGCGCGCCGCCGTGTTCCGGCACCACTACCACCATCACTTTACGACCCGATTTCTCCAGTTCAGTAAAGAAGGCGTCCAGTTCATCAAAGAATTTTTGCGCCCGCGCTTTGTAATCCGCTGTTTTGCTGACGCCCGGATAATGGTTGCCGTCATGCAGTGGAAGCGTGTTGTAGAACGTGGCACTACGGCTGTTTTTATCTTTTTCGGTAACGTCCAGCCAACGGTTAAGCACGGCGGTATCGTCATAAACCGGCGAACCATCAAAGCCCAGCAAAATAACCGGCAGATTTGTTTGATCCATCAATTCGCTCTGCATGCCGCCATTTTCGCGAACTTCCTTCAAAAAACCACCGAACTGGCCGTTATGTCCCATCATCAGGTGCTGGGTAAAGCCCAGTTTCGACAGGTTATCAAACAGATAGCAGTCGTTATTTGCCGGTTGATACAGATTAGTGTGCGAAGTCTGCCCGCAGCTGGCGCGCAGTAAACGGATCGCCGCCGGGCCACTGTAGGAGGTGGCGGAGTTAAAGTTCTTGAACTCAATATCGAAATGCGACCACAGTGGATGCGACATCAATCCGGCGGCTTCAATATCCGACCAGGAAAGCGAACAGATATTAATCACCAGTAGTTCAAATGGCTGAGCATCAGCGGGCAGCGAAGACGGGAAGATCGATTTACGTTTCGCCTCCGCGTTATAGAAATTATTCAGCCAGGCGTTAAGGTTTGCTGTTGTTGGCGGTGCAGTTTGTGCGGGTATATCACCCACTACCGGTGCGCCACCCGTCGCCGCAACGGTTGCCGCTGCGTTACCACCCGTCGTTGTTACAGTGGTCGTCGGTTGACCGGCTGGCCACAAGGAGAAACTTGGTCCCGCCAGGGTAAGTACGTTCAGCCATAGCAGAATGGCAACCACAAAAACGGTAATGCGAATCCATTGTGACAGGAATAACCAGGCCACGAATAAAACAAAAATGGCCCCAATCATCTGCCAGTTAATAAAGCGTGTGACAAGATCGATTAAATAATCGGTACTGAACCCCGCCACCTGCGAACCCTGGCTCATTATGCTTTCCGGGCCAGGCAACTAGGTGTCATGCCAGAACAAAGCAAAGCCGATCGGCAGGGCAATCCAGTGGCGCAAGCGATGCAGGCTGTAGCGCGGAATGGGCATCAGCAGAAACGCGGCAAACACCAGATTGAGGAGCGGATGGAAGTTAAGATATCCCGCCCACAACAGGCCGAACTTAACCAGAAAATAGAAGTTCCAGCCGGAAAGGCCGCGCCAGTATTGCCAGAGGGAAGAAGGCATGGCGGTATTTTGCGTAAATTGAGTCATTTTTTGGTTGCCCTGGCTTTTTCCGTGCGGCGTAACGTCCCGGCCGGTTTAACATAACGAGGTTTAGCAAAGAACAAACGTAAGGTGTCGCGAATGCGTCGCAAAGAGTGCCGCGCCAGATAGCCCAGCGGGAAAAATATCAGTGCGCAAACGACAATAATTTCAATGATATCGCTGATGGTCATCATGATGAGCGCTCCACAGCATCATCTAACAGTCGCATTGGTTCTGGTATTCGTCGCCAGTGGCGACCATCGTGCTCGGCATTGATGACCGGTTTAGAACTTTGCGCTAAAGGCAGCGGCATGCCCCATTGTTCTGGGGCAAGCAGGCGCATCTGCACCAGCTCGGCACTGATTTGATCATCTTCAAACCAGACCATTCGGTTTGAGAAAATGTCGCCAGTAGGCAATGGGAAAATATGATTCAACGCGGTATCCAGATCGTTAATCCGACAGAATGAGAGAAACAGCACCAGCCGATTACCGCCAATGGTCATGATATCGCCGGTACGGTTAGGGCGACATAGCGTCAGGGCTTGCTCAACGCGGATACCCGGTACCGGACGTAGGGCAACCAGAACGCCTTTACCGTGGGCAGGTAATAGAGGGTTATTCATCATGTTGTTGACGGCATTACAGAACACATCCCACTTCTGGAAACCACGCAGTTTGAGCGGCTGGGTCATTGACAGCAAGGTAGTGATATCTTCCGGCACATAGCGACTAAACTTCTGCCCTTGCACGCTTTCGATCATCGTCAGACAGCGGGAGAGTGGCGCATTCCACGGGATAACCATATTTGCACCGCAGGCCAATAATAAACGTTCATCGGTGGCGCGCAGGCTGGCGGTATTTTCCCGTACGAGGATTTTCATCGCACTACCGCGCTGGCGACGCAGAGTATGAATGCTGCGGGCCAGTGGCTCGATTTGTGCATTTTGCTGTAAAGAAAAGACCACCGTCGCCGCCTGAGCGGTACGGGCTTCATTGAACAGGACTTCGTTATTGTTGAACAGTTGCCAGTGTTCCGATAGCGGCGGAGCACCCTCCAGTACAGCAACATTACTCAGAATGCGTTTTTCGTCGCTGCGTGGTTGGATTTCCGCCTCCTGGTGTTGAACTAATGTCCAGCAACCATTTTGTTGCTGAACGCTAAGCTGCTGACGGGCGCTGACCCCTTTTTCGTTGCACCAGAAAGCAATATCCAGCAAATGTTGGTCGCCCTGAAAACGCAAACTGGCAAGACCAAAAAGTGAACGGTATTCCTCAAGTAACAATGAAAATTGTTTATCGTTATTATTTCCGGAATTAATTACCAAAAGCGAACAATGGTTTAGCCGGCTCCATTTATTCATTTTATCCAACCATGAGCGAAGCCGCTCGGCAGGAATGTTTTGCCATGCGTTATTTGCGCAAACAAGAATAAAAAGGTAATTATGGGGATCAATAGAACACTGCAAATCACGGGCCAAATAGTATAGACCTTTTTCATGATTTAGCATTGAAAATAATGTTATTTTTTCCGGCCCTTGAGAATCATCTAATTGAAAGATTTTCGCTGGATCGCTGTCCATGCTAATGACCGCGACGTGTGCGGTTTCAGCCTGGGATGCAATTGTTTGATTCGCCAGACTGATAGCATCTTCATGGCGATCGACGTTAAACCACCAGACGCCGCCTGCTGGCATATGTCGCAGCTCATTCCATAATGATGAGATACCGATAGAGAATACAGGGTCCACAATGTCCCTCATGTCAACATTTTGTCTGATTATCAGTTTACTAGCGAAAGCTAAGAAATAAACCTACCATTGAAATTAAAACTTATCAGATTTAGCATGTGAATCAATTTAGCAGGTCACAAGACATGTGATTTTAGTCTTTTCGTTTTTAACTTTTTCTGTTGCGTAACGGAAAGTCAAAAAGTGAGCACATTCCCGTCTCGCCGTAAACAATAAACCGACGAAATGCTCACAGTTAGAATTGTCTCATGAACGGTACGGTTATTTCATAGGGATCAAGAAAAATGAATAACAATGAACCAGATACTCTGCCTGATCCCGCGATAGGCTATATCTTCCAGAATGATATTTTGGCGTTAAAGCAGGCATTTTCACTGCCTGATATTGATTATGCCGATATTTCCCAACGCGAACAGTTGGCCGCGGCATTAAAACGCTGGCCGTTGCTGGCAGAGTTTGCGCAACAAAAGTAGGGGATTGGTGAATGGCCGTACTGGGATTGCAGGGGGTTCGGGGAGGCGTGGGGACAACAACCATCACCGCCGCATTAGCCTGGTCATTACAAATGTTGGGAGAAAATGTCCTGGTGGTCGATGCCTGCCCGGACAACTTGTTGCGCCTGTCATTTAACGTTGATTTTACCCACCGTCAGGGTTGGGCCAGAGCTATGCTGGATGGCCAGGACTGGCGTGACGCCGGGTTGCGCTATACCTCGCAGCTCGATTTGCTGCCTTTTGGTCAGTTATCCATTGAAGAACAAGAAAATCCACAGCACTGGCAAACCCGGCTGAGCGATATTTGCACCGGCTTACAGCAACTAAAAGCCAGCGGGCGTTACCAGTGGATTTTAATTGACTTACCGCGTGATGCCTCGCAGATAACCCACCAGCTGCTGAGTTTGTGCGATCACTCGCTGGCAATCGTCAATGTGGATGCCAACTGCCATATCCGACTGCATCAGCAAGCGCTGCCGGATGGTGCACATATTTTGATTAATGACTTCCGTATTGGCAGCCAGGTTCAGGACGATATTTACCAGCTTTGGTTGCAAAGCCAGCGCCGATTGCTGCCGATGCTCATTCATCGTGATGAAGCGATGGCTGAATGTCTGGCAGCTAAGCAACCAGTCGGTGAATATCGCAGTGATGCGCTGGCGGCTGAAGAGATACTGACGCTGGCTAACTGGTGCCTGTTAAACTATTCCGGGCTGAAAATGCCAGTCGGGAGTGCATCATGAGTATCCTGACCCGGTGGTTGCTTATCCCGCCGGTCAACGCACGGCTTATCGGGCGTTATCGCGATTATCGTCGTCACGGCGCGTCGGCTTTCAGCGCGACGCTCGGCTGTTTCTGGATGATCCTGGCCTGGATTTTTATTCCGCTGGAGCACCCGCGCTGGCAGCGTATTCGCGCAGAACATAAAAACCTGTATCCGCATATCAACGCCTCGCGTCCGCGTCCGCTGGACCCGGTCCGTTATCTTATTCAAACATGCTGGTTACTGATCGGTGCATCGCGCAAAGAAACGCCGAAACCGCGCAGGCGGGCATTTTCAGGTCTACAAAATATTCGTGGACGTTACCATCAATGGATGAACGAGCTGCCTGAGCGCGTTAGCCATAAAACACAGCATCTTGATGAGAAAAAAGAGCTCGGTCATTTGAGTGCCGGGGCGCGGCGGTTGATCCTTGGTATCATCGTCACCTTCTCGCTGATTCTGGCGTTAATCTGCGTTACTCAGCCGTTTAACCCGCTAGCGCAGTTTATCTTCCTGATGCTGCTGTGGGGGGTAGCGCTGATCGTACGGCGGATGCCGGGGCGCTTCTCGGCGCTGATGCTGATTGTGCTGTCGCTGACCGTTTCTTGCCGTTATATCTGGTGGCGTTACACCTCGACGTTAAACTGGGACGATCCGGTCAGCCTGGTGTGCGGGCTTATTCTGCTGTTCGCTGAAACGTACGCGTGGATAGTGCTGGTGCTCGGCTACTTCCAGGTCGTATGGCCGCTGAATCGTCAGCCGGTGCCATTGCCGAAAGATATGTCGCTGTGGCCGTCGGTGGATATCTTTGTCCCGACTTACAACGAAGATCTCAACGTGGTGAAAAATACCATTTACGCTTCGCTGGGTATCGACTGGCCGAAAGACAAGCTGAACATCTGGATCCTCGATGACGGCGGCAGGGAAGAGTTTCGCCAGTTTGCGCAAAACGTGGGGGTGAAATATATCGCCCGTACCACTCATGAACATGCGAAAGCGGGCAACATCAACAATGCGCTGAAATATGCCAAAGGCGAGTTCGTGTCGATATTCGACTGCGACCACGTACCAACGCGATCGTTCCTGCAAATGACCATGGGCTGGTTCCTGAAAGAGAAACAGCTGGCGATGATGCAGACACCGCACCACTTCTTCTCGCCGGATCCGTTTGAACGCAACCTGGGGCGTTTCCGTAAAACACCGAACGAAGGCACGCTGTTCTATGGTCTGGTGCAGGACGGCAATGATATGTGGGATGCCACTTTCTTCTGCGGCTCATGTGCGGTGATTCGCCGTAAGCCGCTGGATGAGATTGGCGGTATTGCTGTCGAAACGGTAACCGAAGATGCGCACACTTCTCTGCGTCTGCACCGTCGTGGCTACACCTCAGCGTATATGCGTATTCCGCAGGCAGCGGGGCTGGCGACCGAAAGTCTCTCGGCGCATATCGGTCAGCGTATTCGCTGGGCGCGCGGGATGGTGCAAATCTTCCGTCTCGATAACCCGCTCACCGGTAAAGGGCTGAAGTTTGCTCAGCGGCTGTGCTATGTCAACGCCATGTTCCATTTCTTGTCGGGCATTCCACGACTGATCTTCCTGACTGCGCCGCTGGCGTTCCTGCTGTTTCATGCCTACATCATCTACGCGCCAGCGTTGATGATCGCCCTGTTCGTGCTACCGCATATGATCCATGCCAGCCTGACTAACTCGAAGATCCAGGGCAAATATCGCCACTCTTTCTGGAGTGAAATCTACGAAACAGTGCTGGCGTGGTATATCGCACCACCGACGCTGGTGGCGCTGATTAACCCGCACAAAGGCAAATTTAACGTCACCGCCAAAGGTGGACTGGTGGAAGAAGAGTACGTCGACTGGGTGATCTCGCGGCCCTACATCTTCCTTGTTCTGCTCAACCTGGTGGGCGTAGCGGTTGGGATCTGGCGCTACTTCTATGGTCCGCCAACCGAGATGCTCACCGTGGTCGTCAGTATGGTGTGGGTATTCTACAACCTGATTATTCTCGGCGGCGCAGTCGCAGTATCGGTAGAAAGCAAACAGGTACGCCGATCGCACCGCGTGGAGATGACGATGCCCGCAGCAATTGCCCGCGAAGATGGTCACCTCTTCTCGTGTACCGTTCAGGATTTCTCCGACGGTGGTTTGGGGATCAAGATCAACGGTCAGGCGCAGATTCTGGAAGGGCAGAAAGTGAATCTGTTGCTTAAACGCGGTCAGCAGGAATACGTCTTCCCGGCTCAGGTGGCGCGCGTGATGGGTAATGAAGTTGGGCTGAAATTAATGCCGCTCACTACCCAGCAACATATCGATTTTGTGCAGTGTACGTTTGCCCGTGCGGATACATGGGCGCTCTGGCAGGACAGCTACCCGGAAGATAAGCCGCTGGAAAGTCTGCTGGATATTCTGAAGCTCGGCTTCCGTGGCTACCGCCATCTGGCGGAATTTGCGCCTTCTTCGGTGAAGGGCATATTCCGTGTGCTGACTTCTCTGGTTTCCTGGGTTGTATCGTTTATTCCGCGCCGCCCGGAGCGGAGCGAAACGGCACAACCATCGGATCAGGCTTTGGCTCAACAATGATGATAACGCGATGAAAAGAAAAATATTCTGGATTTGTGCAGTGGCTCTGGGGATGAGTGCGTTCCCCTCTTTCATGACGCAGGCGACGCCAGCAACGCAACCACTGATCAATGCTGAGCCAGCTGTAACCGCCCAGGCGGAGCAAAATCCGCAGGTGGGGCAAGTGATGCCGGGCGTGCAGGGCGCAGATGCGCCAGTCGTGGCGCAGAACGGTCCTTCCCGTGATGTGAAGCTGACCTTTGCGCAAATTGCGCCGCCGCCGGGCAGCATGGTGCTACGTGGCATTAACCCGAACGGCAGCATTGAGTTTGGTATGCGCAGCGATGAAGTGGTGACGAAGGCGATGCTCAACCTCGAATACACGCCATCGCCATCATTACTGCCTGTCCAGTCGCAGTTAAAGGTTTATCTCAATGATGAACTGATGGGCGTGCTGCCAGTGACCAAAGAACAGTTGGGTAAAAAAACGCTGGCACAAATGCCCATTAACCCGCTGTTTATTACTGATTTCAACCGTGTGCGGCTGGAGTTTGTCGGCCATTATCAGGACGTGTGCGAAAACCCGGCCAGCACCACGCTTTGGCTGGATGTTGGGCGGAGCAGTGGACTGGATCTGACCTATCAGACCCTGAATGTGAAGAATGACCTGTCACACTTCCCGGTGCCATTCTTTGACCCGCGTGATAACCGCACCAACACCTTGCCGATGGTCTTTGCGGGTGCGCCGGATGTTGAGCTGCAACAAGCATCTGCCATTGTCGCCTCGTGGTTTGGTTCGCGTTCAGGCTGGCGTGGGCAGAACTTCCCGGTGCTCTATAACCAACTGCCGGATCGCAATGCCATTGTCTTTGCCACCAATGACAAACGCCCGGACTTCCTGCGCGATCATCCGGCGGTAAAAGCCCCGGTGATTGAGATGATTAACCATCCGCAGAATCCTTACGTCAAACTGCTGGTGGTGTTTGGTCGTGACGACAAAGACTTGTTGCAGGCAGCGAAAGGTATCGCTCAGGGTAACATTCTGTTCCGTGGTGAAAGTGTGGTAGTGAATGAAGTGAAACCGCTGCTACCACGTAAGCCGTACGATGCGCCGAACTGGGTGCGTACCGATCGTCCGGTCACCTTTGGTGAACTGAAAACCTATGAAGAACAATTACAATCCAGCGGTCTTGAGCCAGCAGCGATTAACGTTTCGCTAAACCTGCCGCCGGATCTCTACCTGATGCGCAGTACCGGCATTGATATGGATATTAATTACCGCTACACCATGCCGCCGGTGAAAGACAGTTCGCGGATGGATATCAGCCTGAATAACCAGTTCCTGCAATCCTTCAACCTGAGCAGCAAACAGGAGGCGAACCGCCTGCTGCTGCGGATTCCGGTATTACAAGGTTTGCTGGATGGCAAAACGGATGTCTCTATTCCGGCGCTGAAACTGGGCGCGACCAACCAGCTGCGGTTCGACTTTGAGTATATGAACCCGATGCCGGGCGGTTCGGTGGATAACTGCATTACCTTCCAGCCGGTGCAGAATCATGTGGTGATTGGTGACGACTCCACCATCGACTTCTCGAAGTATTACCACTTCATCCCGATGCCGGATCTACGCGCCTTTGCTAACGCGGGCTTCCCGTTCAGCCGGATGGCGGATTTGTCGCAAACCATCACCGTGATGCCGAAAACGCCAAACGAAGCACAGATGGAAACCTTGCTGAATACCGTTGGCTTTATCGGTGCGCAGACGGGCTTCCCGGCGATTAACCTGACGGTGACCGATGATGGCAGCACCATTCAGGGCAAAGATGCCGACATCATGATCGTCGGTGGTATCCCGGACAAACTGAAAGACGATAAGCAGATCGACCTGTTGGTGCAGGCTACCGAAAGCTGGGTGAAAACGCCGATGCGCCAGACCCCGTTCCCCGGTATTGTGCCGGACGAGAGCGATCGCGCGGCAGAAACCCAGTCAACGCTGACCTCTTCCGGTGCGATGGCGGCGGTGATTGGTTTCCAGTCGCCGTATAACGACCAGCGCAGCGTGATTGCGCTGCTGGCAGATAGCCCACGCGGTTATGAAATGCTTAACGATGCGGTGAACGATAGCGGCAAACGCGCCACCATGTTCGGTTCGGTCGCGGTGATCCGCGAGTCCGGTATCAACAGCCTACGTGTTGGCGATGTTTATTACGTAGGTCATCTGCCGTGGTTCGAGCGCTTGTGGTATGCGCTGGCAAACCATCCGATTCTGCTGGCGGTGCTGGCGGCTATCAGTGTGATATTGCTGGCGTGGGTACTGTGGCGTCTGCTGCGTATTATTAGTCGTCGTCGTCTTAACCCGGATAACGAGTAATTGAAGATGAATGTGTTGCGTAGTGGACTCGTGACGATGCTGCTGCTGGCTGCCTTTAGTGTTCAGGCAGCCTGTACCTGGCCTGCCTGGGAGCAGTTTAAAAAGGATTACATCAGTCAGGAAGGGCGCGTCATCGACCCCAGCGACGCGCGCAAAATCACCACCTCCGAAGGGCAAAGTTACGGCATGTTCTTTGCCCTGGCGGCTAACGACCGTGCAGCTTTCGATAATCTTCTCGACTGGACGCAGAACAATCTCGCTCAGGGTTCTTTAAAAGAACATTTGCCCGCCTGGCTGTGGGGCAAGAAAGAGAACAGTAAGTGGGAAGTGCTGGACAGCAATTCGGCCTCCGATGGTGATGTCTGGATGGCCTGGTCGTTGCTGGAGGCGGGGCGTTTGTGGAAAGAGCAGCGTTATACCGACATCGGCAGCGCATTGCTAAAACGTATCGCGCGGGAGGAAGTGGTGACGGTGCCTGGGCTGGGCTCCATGTTGTTACCGGGCAAAGTGGGTTTTGCTGAGGATAACAGCTGGCGTTTTAACCCCAGCTACCTGCCGCCGACGCTGGCGCAGTATTTCACCCGCTTTGGCGCGCCGTGGACCACGCTGCGCGAAACCAATCAACGTTTATTGCTGGAAACCGCCCCGAAAGGCTTTTCGCCAGACTGGGTGCGCTATGAGAAAGACAAAGGCTGGCAGCTAAAAGCCGAAAAAACATTGATCAGCAGCTACGACGCTATCCGCGTTTACATGTGGGTAGGCATGATGCCTGACAGCGATCCGCAAAAAGCGCGGATGCTCAACCGGTTTAAACCGATGGCGACATTCACTGAGAAAAACGGTTATCCGCCGGAAAAAGTGGATGTGGCTACGGGGAAAGCGCAGGGTAAAGGACCGGTCGGTTTTTCTGCCGCCATGCTGCCCTTTTTACAAAACCGCGATGCGCAGGCCGTTCAGCGCCAGCGCGTGGCCGATAACTTTCCCGGCAGCGATGCCTATTACAACTATGTGCTGACCCTGTTTGGACAAGGCTGGGATCAACACCGTTTCCGCTTCTCGACAAAAGGTGAGTTATTACCTGACTGGGGCCAGGAATGCGCAAATTCACACTAAACATATTCACGCTTTCCCTCGGTCTGGCCGTCATGCCGATGGTCGAGGCAGCACCAACCGCTCAGCAACAGTTGCTGGAGCAAGTTCGGTTAGGCGAAGCGACCCATCGTGAAGACCTGGTGCAACAGTCGTTGTATCGGCTGGAACTTATTGATCCGAATAACCCGGATGTGATTGCTGCCCGTTTTCGTTCTCTGTTACGTCAGGGCGATATTGATGGCGCACAAAAACAGCTCGATCGGCTGTCGCAGTTAGCGCCGAGTTCAAATGCGTATAAATCGTCGCGGACCACAATGTTACTGTCTACGCCGGATGGTCGTCAGGCACTGCAACAGGCTCGATTGCAGGCGACTACCGGTCATGCGGAAGAGGCCGTGGCGAGTTACAACAAGCTGTTCAACGGTGCGCCGCCGGAAGGTGACATTGCTGTCGAGTACTGGAGTACGGTGGCGAAAATTCCGGCTCGCCGTGGTGAAGCGATTAATCAGCTAAAACGCATTAATGCGGATACGCCGGGCAATACGGGCCTGCAAAACAATCTGGCGCTATTACTGTTTAGTAGCGATCGCCGTGACGAAGGTTTTGCCGTCCTGGAACAGATGGCGAAATCGAACGCCGGGCGCGAAGGGGCCTCTAAAATCTGGTACGGGCAGATTAAAGACATGCCCGTCAGCGATGCCAGCGTTCAGGCACTGAAAAAATATCTCTCGATCTTTAGCGATGGCGATAGCGTGGCTGCTGCACAATCGCAACTGGCAGAACAGCAAAAACAGCTGGCCGACCCTGCTTTCCGCGCTCGTGCGCAAGGTTTAGCGGCGGTGGACTCTGGCATGGCGGGTAAAGCCATTCCCGAACTACAACAGGCGGTGCGGGCGAACCCGAAAGACAGTGAGGCTCTGGGGGCGCTGGGCCAGGCGTATTCCCAGAAAGGCGATCGCGCCAATGCAGTGGTGAATCTGGAAAAAGCCCTCGCGCTGGATCCGCACAACAGCAATAACGACAAATGGAACAGCCTGCTGAAAGTAAACCGCTACTGGCTGGCGATCCAGCAGGGCGATGCCGCGCTGAAAGCCAATAATCCTGACCGGGCAGAACGGCTGTTCCAGCAGGCACGTAATGTCGATAACACCGACAGCTATGCAGTGCTTGGGCTGGGCGATGTGGCGATGGCGCGCAAAGATTATCCCGCCGCCGAACGCTATTACCAGCAGACCTTGCGTATGGACAGCGGCAACACTAACGCCGTGCGCGGGCTGGCGAATATTTACCGCCAGCAGTCGCCAGAAAAAGCCGAAGCGTATATCGCCTCGCTCTCTGCCAGCCAGCGGCGCAGCATTGATGATATCGAACGCAGCCTGCAAAACGACCGTCTGGCACAGCAGGCAGAGGCACTGGAAAACCAGGGGAAATGGGCGCAGGCGGCAGCACTTCAGCGGCAACGACTGGCGCTGGACCCCGGCAGTGTATGGATTACTTACCGACTTTCGCAGGATCTCTGGCAAGCCGGACAACGCAGCCAGGCCGATACGTTAATGCGCAATCTGGCGCAGCAGAAGCCGAACGACCCGGAGCAGGTTTACGCTTACGGGCTGTACCTCTCCGGTCACGACCAGGACAGAGCGGCGCTGGCGCATATCAACAGCCTGCCGCGCGGGCAGTGGAACAGCAATATTCAGGAGCTGGTTAATCGACTGCAAAACGATCAGGTGCTGGAAACCGCTAATCGCCTGCGAGAAAACGGTAAAGAGGCAGAAGCGGAAGCGATGCTGCGCCAGCAACCGCCTTCCTCGCGTATTGACCTCACGCTGGCTGACTGGGCGCAGCAGCGACGTGATTACACCGCCGCCCGCGCTGCATATCAGAATGTCCTGACGCGGGAGCCAACTAACGCCGATGCCATTCTTGGTCTGACGGAAGTGGATATTGCTGCCGGTGACAAAGCGGCGGCACGTAGCCAGCTGGCGAAACTGCCTGCCATTGATAACGCCTCGCTGAACACACAGCGGCGCGTGGCGCTGGCACAGGCGCAGCTTGGCGATACCGCAGCGGCGCAGCAGACATTTAATAAGTTGATCCCGCAGGCAAAATCTCAGCCACCGTCGATGGAAAGCGCGATGGTACTGCGTGATGGTGCGAAGTTTGAAGCGCTGGCGGGCGATCCAACGCAGGCGCTGGAAACCTACAAAGACGCTATGGTTGCATCCGGTGTGACCACGACGCGTCCGCAGGATAACGACACCTTTACCCGGCTGACCCGTAACGACGAGAAAGATGACTGGCTGAAACGCGGCGTGCGCAGCGATACGGCGGACCTCTATCGCCAGCAGGATCTTAACGTCACTCTCGAGCACGATTACTGGGGTTCGAGCGGTACCGGTGGTTACTCCGATCTGAAAGCGCACACCACTATGTTGCAGGTGGACGCGCCCTATTCTGACGGGCGGATGTTCTTTCGCAGTGATTTCGTCAATATGAACGTCGGCAGTTTCTCCACTAATGCCGATGGCAAATGGGATGACAACTGGGGCACCTGTACATTACAGGACTGTAGCGGCAACCGCAGCCAGTCGGATTCCGGTGCCAGCGTGGCGGTCGGCTGGCGAAATGACGTCTGGAGCTGGGATATCGGTACCACGCCGATGGGCTTCAACGTGGTGGATGTGGTCGGCGGCATCAGTTACAGCGATGATATCGGGCCGCTGGGTTACACCGTTAACGCCCACCGTCGGCCTATCTCCAGTTCTTTGCTGGCCTTTGGTGGGCAAAAAGACTCTCCGAGCAATACCGGGAAAAAATGGGGCGGCGTGCGTGCCGACGGCGTGGGGCTAAGTCTGAGCTACGATAAAGGTGAAGCAAACGGCGTCTGGGCATCGCTTAGCGGTGATCAGTTAACCGGTAAAAATGTCGAAGATAACTGGCGCGTGCGCTGGATGACGGGCTATTACTATAAGGTCATCAACCAGAACAATCGCCGCGTCACAATCGGCCTGAACAACATGATCTGGCATTATGACAAAGACCTGAGTGGCTACTCACTCGGTCAGGGCGGTTACTACAGTCCGCAGGAATACCTGTCGTTTGCCATACCGGTGATGTGGCGGGAGCGCACGGAAAACTGGTCGTGGGAGCTGGGGGCGTCTGGCTCGTGGTCGCATTCACGCACCAAAACCATGCCGCGTTATCCGCTGATGAATCTGATCCCGACCGACTGGCAGGAAGAAGCTGCGCGGCAATCCAACGATGGCGGCAGCAGTCAGGGCTTTGGCTACACGGCGCGGGCATTACTTGAACGACGTGTTACTTCCAACTGGTTTGTCGGCACGGCAATTGATATCCAGCAGGCAAAAGATTACGCCCCCAGCCATTTCCTGCTCTACGTACGTTATTCCGCCGCCGGATGGCAGGGTGACATGGATTTACCGCCGCAGCCGCTGATACCTTACGCCGACTGGTAAGTTTTCAGATAGCGCCTCTCTTAATGCCGCTGCGATCGGGTATACTCGGGCGGCAATCTGGGATTTCCGGGGGGAGACAATTTGCGCGTAAGTCGCTCGTTAACAATCAAGCAGATGGCAATGGTGGCAGCCGTTGTCCTGGTGTTCGTTTTTATTTTTTGCACCGTTTTGCTGTTCCATCTGGTCCAGCAGAATCGCTATAACACGGCTACGCAACTGGAAAGCATTGCTCGCTCTGTCCGCGAACCCTTATCTTCTGCCATTTTGAAAGGCGATATTCCCGAAGCGGAAGCTATTCTTGCCAGCATTAAACCGGCAGGCGTGGTCAGCCGTGCCGATGTAGTGCTGCCTAACCAGTTCCAGGCGCTGCGTAAAAGTTTTATTCCAGAGCGTCCGGTGCCGGTAATGGTTACTCGCCTGTTTGAGCTACCGGTGCAAATCTCGCTGGGCGTTTACTCGCTGGAACGTCCGGCAAACCCGCAGCCAATTGCCTATCTGGTGTTACAGGCGGATTCCTTCCGCATGTATAAGTTCGTGATGAGCACCCTCTCAACGTTAGTGACCATTTACTTACTTTTGTCGTTAATATTGACGGTGGCGATTAGCTGGTGCATTAACCGCCTGATTTTGCATCCGTTACGCAATATTGCTCGCGAACTTAACGCCATCCCACCCCAGGAGCTTGTTGGTCACCAACTGGCATTACCGCGTCTGCATCAGGACGATGAAATCGGTATGTTGGTGCGCAGTTACAACCTCAACCAGCAATTGCTGCAGCGCCATTATGAAGAACAGAACGAAAATGCGATGCGCTTCCCGGTGTCGGATTTGCCGAACAAAGCCTTGCTGATGGAGATGCTGGAGCAGGTGGTGGCGCGTAAACAAACTACCGCGCTGATGATCATCACCTGTGAAACCCTGCGTGATACTGCGGGTGTGCTGAAAGAGGCGCAACGAGAAATTCTGCTGCTGACGCTGGTGGAAAAACTCAAATCGGTACTGTCGCCACGCATGATCCTCGCGCAGATTAGCGGTTATGACTTTGCTGTCATTGCCAACGGTGTACAGGAACCGTGGCACGCTATCACATTAGGTCAGCAAGTGCTCACTATCATGAGCGAGCGCCTGCCGATTGAACGTATTCAACTCCGTCCGCACTGTAGCATTGGCGTGGCGATGTTCTACGGCGATCTCACCGCCGAACAGCTTTACAGTCGCGCTATTTCTGCGGCATTTACCGCTCGCCATAAAGGCAAAAATCAGATTCAGTTCTTTGATCCGCAGCAGATGGAAGCCGCCCAGCAGCGGTTGACGGAAGAGAGCGATATCCTTAATGCACTGGAAAATCATCAGTTTGCGATTTGGTTACAGCCACAGGTCGAGATGACCAGCGGTAAACTGGTCAGTGCGGAAGTGTTACTGCGTATCCAGCAACCGGATGGCAGTTGGGACCTGCCCGATGGCTTAATCGATCGCATTGAGTGCTGTGGGCTGATGGTTACCGTCGGTCACTGGGTGCTGGAAGAGTCCTGTCGATTGCTTGCTGCCTGGCAAGAGCGCGGCATTATGCTGCCCTTGTCGGTAAACCTCTCAGCGCTGCAACTGATGCATCCAAATATGGTGGCGGATATGCTGGAATTGTTAACCCGCTATCGTATTCAGCCGGGAACACTGATTCTGGAAGTGACAGAAAGCCGACGTATTGACGATCCTCATGCTGCGGTGGCAATCCTCCGTCCGCTGCGCAATGCCGGAGTTCGGGTGGCGCTGGATGATTTCGGCATGGGCTACGCAGGGCTGCGTCAGCTGCAGCATATGAAATCGTTGCCAATCGACGTACTGAAAATCGACAAAATGTTTGTTGAAGGTTTGCCGGAAGATAGCAGCATGATTGCTGCAATTATCATGCTGGCGCAGAGCCTGAACCTACAAATGATTGCCGAAGGCGTGGAGACTGAAGCACAACGCGACTGGCTGGCAAAAGCTGGCGTTGGTATTGCCCAGGGCTTCCTTTTTGCTCGCCCACTCCCTATTGAAATCTTCGAAGAGAGTTACCTGGAAGAAAAGTAGCTACCCCAAACTGATTACAAAACTTTAAAAAGTGCTGGTTTGTGCGAGCCAGCTCAAACTTTTTAACCTTTTTGTTTCAATTATGATCCAGGTACATTTCTGTGATGTTGTCTGGGTGTTATTTTAAGGCCGCAGGTACCCCATAACCTTACAAGACCTGTGGTTTTACTAAAGGACACCCTATGAAAACCTCTCTGTTTAAAAGCCTTTACTTTCAGGTCCTGACAGCGATAGCCATTGGTATTCTCCTTGGCCATTTCTATCCTGAAATAGGCGAGCAAATGAAACCGCTTGGCGACGGCTTCGTTAAGCTCATTAAGATGATCATCGCTCCTGTCATCTTTTGTACCGTCGTAACGGGCATTGCGGGCATGGAAAGCATGAAGGCGGTCGGTCGTACCGGCGCAGTCGCACTGCTTTACTTTGAAATTGTCAGTACCATCGCGCTGATTATTGGTCTTATCATCGTTAACGTCGTGCAGCCTGGTGCCGGAATGAACGTCGATCCGGCAACGCTTGATGCGAAAGCGGTAGCGGTTTACGCCGATCAGGCGAAAGACCAGGGCATTGTCGCCTTCATTATGGATGTCATCCCGGCGAGCGTCATTGGCGCATTTGCCAGCGGTAACATTCTGCAGGTACTGCTGTTTGCCGTACTGTTTGGTTTTGCGCTCCACCGTCTGGGCAGCAAAGGCCAACTGATTTTTAACGTGATCGAAAGTTTCTCGCAGGTCATTTTCGGCATCATCAATATGATCATGCGTCTGGCACCTATTGGTGCGTTCGGGGCAATGGCGTTTACCATCGGTAAATACGGCGTCGGCACACTGGTGCAACTGGGGCAGCTGATTATCTGCTTCTACATCACCTGTATCCTGTTTGTGGTGCTGGTACTGGGTTCAATCGCTAAAGCGACTGGTTTCAGTATCTTCAAATTTATCCGTTACATCCGTGAAGAACTGCTGATTGTACTGGGGACTTCATCTTCCGAGTCGGCGCTGCCGCGTATGCTCGACAAGATGGAGAAACTCGGCTGCCGCAAATCGGTGGTGGGGCTGGTCATCCCGACAGGCTACTCGTTTAATCTTGATGGCACATCGATATACCTGACAATGGCGGCGGTGTTTATCGCCCAGGCCACTAACAGTCAGATGGATATCGTCCATCAAATCACGCTGTTAATCGTGTTGCTGCTTTCTTCTAAAGGGGCGGCAGGGGTAACGGGTAGTGGTTTTATCGTGCTGGCGGCGACGCTCTCTGCGGTGGGCCATTTGCCGGTAGCGGGTCTGGCGCTGATCCTCGGTATCGACCGCTTTATGTCAGAAGCTCGTGCGCTGACTAACCTGGTCGGTAACGGCGTAGCGACCATTGTCGTTGCTAAGTGGGTGAAAGAACTGGACCACAAAAAACTGGACGATGTGCTGAATAATCGTGCGCCGGATGGCAAAACGCACGAATTATCCTCTTAATCTCACCACTTATGCCCGCACTCCCTTCCCCGAGTGCGGGTGTTTGCGCATAATTGACCCCTGTGCCTGAACTTACCACCTGGGTGAGTTCAGGTTTATTTCACTTCTTCCGTGACATTTTCATGTTCTTGCGGTCTAACACGAAGTGTTTTTAACGTCATTTAGACTGACCGACAACGGGCAGTTTTTTATTACCAGGATAGTTGATCAGGGGTTCACATGCAGGGCACAAAAATTCGACTTTTAGCGGGCGGTTTGCTGATGATGGCCACTGCTGGCTATGTGCAGGCAGATGCGCTCCAGCCTGATCCAGCATGGCAACAGGGGACGCTTTCCAACGGTTTACAGTGGCAAGTGCTGACTACGCCCCAACGTCCCAGCGATCGTGTTGAAATTCGCCTGCTGGTTAATACCGGTTCGCTCGCCGAAAGTACACAACAGAGCGGTTACAGTCACGCCATCCCTCGTATTGCGCTAACGCAAAGCGGTGGCCTTGACGCAGCGCAGGCGCGTTCATTGTGGCAGCAGGGGATCGACCCTAAACGCCCGATGCCGCCGGTAATTGTCTCTTATGACACCACGCTGTTTAATCTGAGTTTGCCCAATAACCGTAACGACTTGCTGAAAGAGGCGCTCTCTTATCTGGCAAATGCCACTGGCAAACTGACTATCACGCCAGAAACCATCAACCATGCGTTGCAAAGTCAGGACATGGTGGCAACCTGGCCTGCCGATACTAAAGAGGGCTGGTGGCGTTATCGTCTGAAAGGATCAACCTTGTTAGGTCACGATCCTGCCGATCCGCTGAAACAACCCGTTGAAGCGGAAAAGATTAAAGATTTCTATCAGAAATGGTACACCCCGGATGCAATGACGCTGCTGGTGGTGGGAAACGTGGATGCGCGCTCGGTCGTCGACCAAATCAATAAAACGTTTGGCGAACTGAAAGGCAAACGTGAAACACCGGCTCCGGTGCCGACGCTTTCTCCGCTGCGTGCGGAAGCGGTGAGTATTATGACCGACGCGGTGCGTCAGGACCGGCTATCTATCATGTGGGATACGCCGTGGCAGCCGATTCGTGAATCAGCCGCACTGCTGCGCTACTGGCGTGCGGACCTGGCCCGTGAGGCGCTGTTCTGGCATGTTCAGCAAGCGTTAAGCGCCAGTAACAGTAAAGACATCGGTCTTGGATTTGACTGTCGTGTGCTGTATCTGCGTGCGCAGTGTGCCATCAACATCGAATCACCAAACGACAAGCTGAACAGCAACCTTAATCTGGTGGCGCGTGAACTGGCGAAGGTTCGCGATAAAGGTCTGCCGGAAGAAGAGTTCAATGCGTTAGTGGCGCAAAAGAAACTGGAGCTGCAGAAACTGTTTGCCGCCTATGCGCGAGCTGATACCGATATTCTGATGGGGCAGCGGATGCGTTCGTTGCAAAATCAGGTCGTCGATATCGCGCCGGAGCAATATCAGAAACTGCGTCAGGATTTCCTTAACAGCCTGACGGTGGAGATGTTAAATCAGGATCTGCGTCAGCAGTTGTCGAATGATATGGCGTTAATACTGCTGCAGCCGAAAGGCGAGCCGGAATTTAACATGAAAGCGTTGCAGGCGGCCTGGGATCAAATCATGGCCCCATCGACTGCGGCTGCCGCCACATCTGTCGCCACGGATGACGTACATCCTGAAGTGACGGATATTCCACCTGTACAGTAATGCCTGATGGTGATGAGTTAGCACAACCATCAGGTATTTATGGATGAGCTGGATAGAGGGGTAACACTCTATCCAGCCTTTTGCATATGCTGCTTTTACGCTGGCATCGCTTCACGCGGGATAATCGCGCCGCGATACTGAATAACGGTACTTGCGGTCAGGTGCCCGCGTTTCGCTGCGTCTTCCGCAATTCCGCCCGTCAAACGTACCGCCAGATAACCGGCACTGAAAGAGTCGCCAGCTGCGGTGGTATCGATCACTTTTTCTTTCGGCAGTTTTACCGCCGGAACATCCACTAACCCTTCGCCAGCAATGGACACCAGGCAAGAATCCGCCCCGCGTTTCACCACCACTTCTTTCACGCCCGCGTTATGGGTGCGCGCAATGACGTCTTCCACCGGCTGTTGACCCCACAGCGCGTCTTCATCGTCCAGCGTCAGGAAGGCGATATCCGTGCATTCCAGCATTTGTTGGTACACCTGCTGTGTCTCTTCTTTGCTGGCCCACAGGCGCGGACGATAGTTATTGTCGAAAATCACTTTTCCGCCGTTGGCGCGGCATTCGCGCAGCAGGGAAAGCAGCTTTTCGCGGCTGGTCGGGCTTAAGATCGCCAGGCTAATCCCGCTCAGGTAGAGATAATCGAAATTCGCCAGCTCTTCGCAAATCGCCGCGGATTGCTCACTCTCCAGCCAGAATTTGGCGGCGGCTTCGTTACGCCAGTAGTAGAACGTACGTTCGCCGGTGCTGTCGGTTTCAATGTAGTAAAGGCCCGGCAGACGGTTTTCCATCCGTTGGGTCAGGGAAGTATCAACGTTCTCGCCGCGCCAGGCGTCCAGCATCTGCTGGCTAAAACTGTCCGTTCCCAGCGCCGTTACGTAATGAACGGTTAATGCCGCAGGATCGACCTGACGGGCGATATAGACGGAAGTGTTCAGGGTATCGCCGCCGAAACCGCGCTTAACGTCCGCGCCTTTCTCGGAAAGCTCAATCATGCATTCGCCAATCACGGCAATCTTTTTGGACATAGTCGTGAACCTGATCTGTAAAAAATTAGCGTTAGTTTGCGCTGTGGTGGTTTGCTGGTCAACCATATTAAAACAGTGTTCCATTATTTTTTTGAGCCAGAACGTATTCCTGAAAGATTCCGTTGTGGAGTGGGGAAATTTACCCCGGCCAGGCGGTAAAGTTCTGCCCTTGCGCGCCGATAATCTTTGTCGAGTCCGGGCAGCATCACTTTTAAACACAGGACATCTTTGATGATAAGGCAGGTTATCCAGCGAATAAGCAACCCTGAAGCAAGCATCGAGAGCTTGCAGGAACGGCGTTTTTGGTTGCAGTGTGAGCGTGCTTACACCTGGCAGCCGATCTATCAAACATGCGGGCGGTTAATGGCCGTGGAGCTATTAACGGTGGTCACGCATCCCTTGAACCCTTCGCAACGCCTGCCGCCGGATCGCTATTTTACTGAAATCACCGTTAGCCATCGGATGGAGGTTGTGAAAGAGCAGATTGATTTGCTGGCGCAAAAAGCCGACTTCTTTGTAGAGCACGGCCTGCTGGCATCGGTCAATATTGATGGCCCTACGCTCATCGCCCTGCGTCAGCAACCAAAAATCCTGCGCCAGATTGAGGATCTTCCCTGGCTGCGTTTCGAACTGGTGGAACACATCCGCCTGCCGAAAGATTCAACCTTTGCCTCGATGTGTGAATTTGGCCCGCTGTGGCTGGATGATTTTGGTACCGGGATGGCAAATTTCTCTGCACTAAGTGAAGTGCGTTATGACTACATCAAAATCGCGCGAGAACTGTTTGTGATGCTGCGTCAGTCGCCGGAAGGACGCACACTCTTTTCTCAGCTTTTACATCTAATGAATCGCTATTGTCGCGGGGTGATTGTCGAGGGCGTAGAAACACCGGAAGAGTGGCGTGATGTTCAGAACTCGCCCGCATTCGCCGCACAAGGCTGGTTTCTTTCACGCCCGGCACCGATAGAAACGCTGAATACGGCGGTTCTGGCGCTATAAGTTGCCTCATTTTCCGCCTGGCTGGACTATCTTTAGGACTGGCACAGGAAGAATATGAGGAAGCGAACGATGAGCAAGGCAGGCAAAATAACCGCTGCGATTTCAGGGGCTTTCTTGTTGTTGATTGTCGTGGCGATCATTTTGATTGCAACTTTTGACTGGAATCGACTCAAACCGACCATCAACCAGAAAGTCTCTGCGGAGTTGAATCGTCCGTTCGCTATCCGTGGCGATCTGGGCGTGGTGTGGGAGCGGCAAAAACAAGAAACTGGCTGGCGCAGCTGGGTGCCGTGGCCCCATGTACACGCGGAAGACATCATTCTTGGCAATCCACCGGATATTCCCGAAGTCACAATGGTGCATTTGCCGCGAGTAGAAGCGACGCTGGCCCCGCTGGCGCTGCTGACCAAAACGGTCTGGTTGCCGTGGATCAAGCTCGAAAAGCCCGACGCGCGCCTGATTCGCCTCTCCGAAAAGAACAATAACTGGACGTTTAATCTCGCCAACGATGACAACAAAGACGCGAATGCAAAGCCGTCGGCGTGGTCGTTTCAGCTGGATAATATTCTTTTCGATCAAGGGCGGATCGCCATTGATGACAAAGTAAGCAAAGCGGATCTGGAAATTTTTGTCGATCCGTTAGGCAAGCCGCTGCCGTTCAGCGAAGTTACCGGATCGAAAGGTAAAGCGGATAAAGAAAAGGTGGGCGATTACGTTTTTGGCCTGAAGGCGCAGGGACGTTATAACGGTGAACCGCTCACTGGTACGGGAAAAATAGGCGGTATGCTGGCGCTGCGTGGCGAAGGAACGCCGTTTCCGGTACAGGCTGATTTCCGCTCTGGTAACACCCGTGTTGCTTTTGATGGCGTTGTGAATGACCCAATGAAGATGGGGGGTGTCGATTTACGGCTTAAATTTTCTGGCGATTCGCTGGGTGATCTCTATGAACTGACGGGCGTTCTGCTGCCCGATACACCGCCGTTTGAAACGGATGGTCGGCTGGTAGCGAAAATCGACACTGAAAAATCGTCGGTCTTTGATTATCGCGGTTTTAATGGGCGCATTGGCGATAGCGATATCCACGGTTCTCTGATCTATACCACCGGCAAGCCACGACCAAAACTGGAAGGTGATGTCGAGTCGCGGCAATTGCGGCTGGCGGACCTGGGACCGTTGATTGGCGTTGATTCCGGGAAAGGGGCAGAAAAGTCGAAACGGTCTGAACAGAAGAAGGGCGAAAAAAGCGTTCAGCCTGCGGGCAAAGTGCTGCCTTATGACCGCTTCGAAACCGATAAATGGGACGTTATGGATGCCGATGTTCGCTTCAAAGGGCGGCGCATTGAGCATGGCAGCAGCCTGCCGATTAGCGATCTTTCTACTCATATCATCCTCAAAAATGCTGACCTGCGCCTGCAACCGCTGAAATTTGGCATAGCGGGCGGCAGCATTGCGGCGAATATTCATCTGGAAGGCGATAAAAAGCCGATGCAGGGGCGGGCAGATATTCAGGCTCGTCGACTGAAACTGAAAGAACTGATGCCGGATGTGGAACTGATGCAGAAGACGCTGGGGGAAATGAACGGTGACGCGGAACTACGCGGTAGCGGTAACTCGGTGGCGGCGCTTTTAGGCAACAGTAATGGCAACCTGAAACTGTTGATGAATGACGGGCTGGTGAGCCGCAACCTGATGGAGATTGTCGGGCTGAATGTTGGTAACTACATTGTCGGTGCGATATTTGGTGACGATGAGGTGCGGGTGAACTGCGCGGCAGCGAATCTGGATATTGCCAACGGTGTGGCGCGTCCGCAGGTTTTCGCTTTTGATACCGAGAATGCGTTGATCAATGTTACCGGCACGGCAAGTTTTGCTTCGGAACAGCTGGATTTAACTATCGATCCAGAAAGTAAAGGGATTCGCATTATCACGCTGCGTTCGCCGCTGTATGTGCGTGGGACGTTTAAAAATCCGCAGGCTGGGGTGAAAGCCGGGCCGTTGATTGCCCGTGGTGCTGTTGCGGCGGCACTGGCAACGCTGGTTACGCCAGCGGCAGCATTGCTGGCACTGATCTCACCTTCCGAAGGGGAGGCTAATCAGTGCCGGACAATTTTGTCGCAGATGAAGAAGTGATGATAGTTGCCGGATGTCTGACATCCGGCAGTTAAAACGACTACAACGACTGGTGCCGCGTCTCATGCGTTAACAGCAGGGCAATTAACGTCAGTCCGGCCATCGCCGCCAGATATAACCCCACCGCGCCTAACCCATAGTTAGTCTGCAACCAGGCCGCGATATACGGCGCAACAGACGCCCCGAGAATCGACGATACGTTATAGGAGAACGATGCTCCGGTATAACGGACTTCCGTCGGAAACAGCTCCGGCAGCAGCGCCCCCATCGGACCAAAGGTCAGGCCCATCAAACTCAAGCCCAGCAGCAGGAAAACAAACACCAATGCTGGATTACCAGAACCCAACAGTGGGTTAAAGGCAAACAGGGCAAACAGAATGATAAGCGTAGTGATCACCACCATACTTTTACGGCGACCAAAAGCATCTGCCAGCAGACCCGCCAACGGAACCATCACTGCAAAACCGATAACCGCCATCATCAACATCCACAGTACTTCGTTACGCGGTAAACCAAGCCCAACTGGCGCGGCGGCGGTACTAAAGGTCATAGAGTAGACCGTCATGATGTAAAACAGCGTATAGGTTGCCAGCATAATGAACGTACCCAGTACGGTTACGCGAACATGTTTGGTCAGCAGCGTACCCAGCGGGATCTTCACCTGTTTTTTCGCTTTAGCGACTTTCTCAAACACCGGCGACTCATGCAGCGACACGCGAACATACAGGCCGATAATGACCAGCACCGCCGAGAAGATAAATGGCACACGCCAGCCCCAGCTCATAAACTGCTCGTCGGTCAGTAGCCAGGAAAGCAGCAAGAAAGTGCCGTTGGCAAAGAAGAAGCCAATCGGTGCGCCCAGCTGCGGGAAGGAGCCGTACAATGCACGTTTGCGCGGTGGGGCGTTTTCAGTCGCCAGCAGCGCCGCGCCGCCCCATTCACCACCTAAGCCCAGACCCTGACCAAATCGAGCCAGCGCCAGCAGCAGCGGGGCGAAAATACCAATCGTGGCATAGCCTGGCAGCAGACCAATCACCACGGTCGAAATCCCCATCGTTAGCAACGAGGCGACCAGCGTCGCTTTACGCCCAACGCGATCGCCAAAATGACCAAAAACGGCAGAGCCAATGGGGCGCGCGACGAAGGCGATGGCGAAGGTGGCGAGCGACTGTAGCGTTGCTGCCGTTGGATCGCCCTGCGGGAAGAAGATATGCGGAAACACAATAACGGCCGCAGTGGCGTAAATGTAAAAGTCGAAGAACTCAATGGCCGTGCCAATGAGAGAGGCGACAAGGACTTTATTACGCGAGTTGATCGGCGTGTATTCTTGCTCGTGGTCGAGTGTTGTGGCTGTTGCTTGCATAATCTTTTCTTATTTTTTGGCTAACGAATAGCCATATTACGCACAGCAAAAGTGATATTTCAATGTGTAACAAATCGCGGAAATGGTCAAAAATCATGCAAAAAGGGGATAATGTTTAGGCCAGTGATTTTTCTTCTATGAAATGCTTCACATAATTTTATAAATGGTGGATTAAACTGGTTTTAGGTTAAATAAAAGTTACCAACTGGATTTATATGCTGGGGTTATGAGTTGGAATGAAATTGTTTGCTCCTGAATAGATGGCTAAAGAGGCTCTGGGAAAGAGTTTCAAGAGGTTATGTGCGCATTATAGCCGGATGCGATGCTGGCGCATCTTATCCGGCCTACGGGGAGCCAGGCCGAATAAATTCGTACGCCGCATCCGGCCTATTTTAAGGCTGCGTTTTCCCCGGCATTCGCGGGTCGTCTTTATATTCGGCGGTGGCAATCCACGCCGCGCAAAACAGCGTCAAACGGGCGAAGAAGTAGAAAAATGCCATCAGCCCCAGCACGGAACCAAATGCTGCGCCAGAGGGTGATTTCATCAACGATGGCAGGGTGTAGGTCATCACGATTTTAATCACTTCAAAACCAATAGCAGCCAGAAATGTTCCGCGGATCAGGGCTTTTTTGCGCGGACGGTGGCGCGGCAACCGCCAGAAGATCCAGAAGAAAAGCAGATAGTTGGCGAAGATGGAAATCGCCAGGCCAATCAACCGCCATGTCGGTTTCAGCCACTCAATGCTGTTCAGGTGCAGGGCGCTAATAATCATTTGCTGCGCAGAACCGGCAACCGAGGTGATAGAAAGCGTCACAATCAGCGCAATCAACAAACCAATCAGCGAAATAAAATCACGCAGATATTTTACCCAGAACTTCTCCTGATCTTGCGGCGAGCGTTCCCAGACATCGCGTGACTGGGCGCGAATCGCTTCACGCAGGTTACCCATCCAGTTGATGCCGGAATAAAGCGCCACTGCCAGACCGACAAGCCCTACAGTCGTACGCTGCTGAACGGCGGTGTTGATGGTGTTTTTCAACGTGGCGGCTAGCGTCGGATCGCTAATGTTTTGCAGAATTTTGTCGAAGATATCCTGTAGCAACATCGGATGGGAGGCCAGCACAAAGCCCCCTGCGGCAAACGACACCATCAAAATGGGGATCATCGACAAAAATGAGAAATAGGTGATAGCCGCCCCAAACTGGTTACCCAGCCGATCGTTAAAGCGTTCTGTCGCGCGAATCAGGTGCGCAATAACCGGTTGGCGTTGGACTTTCTCGGCAGTGGTGGTGACGGTTTCCAGCGCCTGGCTAACTTTGCCGCCTTTCTCGCTATTATCCAACTGCTTAATCGGCTCGTGCTCCAGATCCTGGGTGGGACGTTTGATCTCGTTTTCCTGCGTCATCCGCTCTTTTGTCCTTCTGTCGTGGTTATTCTTAAAAAGTATAGTCGGTCAGTCCAGGTGCTCTTTCATTACGCCAGCCAGCCACTGCATAAACAGGTTTACACGCCGGGAAAGCTCCCGACGCTGCGGATAAACCAGTGAAAGGGACAGCGGCTCGGCACGGTAGCCAGGCAACACTTCAATAAGCCGCCCGGCACGCAGGGCTTCGCGCACGGCAATGCGCGGGATCTGAATAATCCCCAGACCGGCAATACCGGCGGCGAGATAGTTTTCGCTACTGTTTACCGTCAACATGCCGCCAGACTTAAACCACTGGACGCCATTAACGCTGGCAACCTCAAAACCTAACGGATGTACACCCAGGTGCGGTGTATAACGCACTATTGCGTGTGAAGTCAGATCATCGGGGCTTTGCGGATAACCAAAGCGCGTCAGATAGTGTGGACTGGCACAGTTGACCATGGTCAGTTTGCCGAGAGAACGGGCGATAACGCCATCTTCCGGTAATGCGCCAGTGCGTATCACGCAATCAAAACCATCATGAAGAATATCTACCGGACGGTCATGGCTACTCAGTTCCAGCTCAATTCCCGGATGCAGATAGAGAAATTCCGACAAGCGCGGCAGTAACAGGCTTTTCGCGATTCCTGACGGGATGTCGATGCGTAATTTACCGCTGATACTGGTGGCATCCTGTTGAAACAGACCGTCCAGTTCGCTGAGATTACTCAACACATCTTTTGCCCGTTGATAATAGGTTATGCCTTCTGGCGTGAGTTTGACCCGTCGCGTGGTGCGCTGGAGAAGCTGGGTGCCAAGTTGATGTTCCAGTGCCTGTATCTGGCGCGAAACACTTCCCTTTGGCAAAGCAAAGAAATCCGCCGCGCGGGAAAAACTTTCCAGCTCCGCGACTTTGATGAACAACTGCATTGCGTGAATTTTATCCATTTCTTTGACCGATTGTTGTTCACAACGAAACAGTAGCGCGCATATCGCATTGTTTATTGTTTTTTCTAACATCTAATGCCGGGTTTCACAATGTTGTCATGATGAATGTGGCGATTTCTCAGCAGGAAAAGGGAGGAATAGCTTTATGAGAAAGGTGAATTCCCTTAAACAGAGCGTATTTTTCAGCGATTCCCTTTAAAGTGAATAGAAGATGTATTGGCTATTTGTGCTTATTTTTATCTCATTGCCGTTTGTTATTTTTGTTTATGGTCGCGGAATTTCATTTTTAATTGCATGCGTACTAACTACCGATATAAGGAAATCCTCAAAAATGTTTTAAATAGTGCCCTCGACATGTAATTTCAGGCGTTTAGCTGTAACTATTTATATCGGTAACTATTTTCTACGCGTCATCTCTGTAGAATGGCCACCGCCAAATGGCGAATTCTTATTTTTTCTCGCGGGTAATACCCTTCCACTACTTAAGTCTTTTTAACGTATTCAGGTGGAGATTCAGTTATGCAAATAGTCATGTTTGACAGGCAGTCAATATTTATTCATGGAATGAAAATCAGTTTACAGCATCGTATTCCAGGAGTGAGTATTCAGGGGGCCAGTCAGGCAGACGAGTTATGGCAAAAGCTGGAAAGTTACCCTGAAGCCTTAGTGATGCTCGATGGCGATCAGGATGGTGAGTTTTGCTACTGGTTGCTGCAAAAAACCGCGGTGCAATTTCCTGAGGTTAAGGTGTTAATTACGGCGACGGATTGCAACAAACGGTGGTTACAGGAAGTTATTCATTTTAATGTGCTGGCCATTGTGCCTCGTGATTCAACCGTCGAGACATTTGCGTTGGCGGTAAATAGTGCGGCGATGGGGATGATGTTTCTGCCTGGAGACTGGCGAACGACGCCGGAAAAGGACATTAAAGATCTCAAATCGTTAAGCGCCCGCCAGCGGGAGATTTTAACCATGTTAGCGGCGGGCGAATCAAATAAAGAGATAGGCAGGGCGCTGAATATCAGTACCGGAACGGTAAAAGCGCATCTGGAATCACTGTATCGCCGTCTGGAAGTCAAAAATCGCACCCAGGCGGCAATGATGTTAAATATCTCCTCCTGAAGAGGATAATTTTACAGCCAGCAGGAAGTTAGCGGCTGGCTGTAAAAATATTATGGTTCGCCGTACAAACCAATTAAACGGCGTACCACACCGTTAGTCCAGCCAAACCCATCCTGCAACGGATACTCGCCACCGCCGCCTTCGCGAGGAACACCATCGGCAATATGGTATTTCTCGATCAGTTTGTGCTGTTCCAGATAGAACTGATTCACCGTCTTCAGCCAGTTGCGCGCGATTTCATCACCCAGAAGGTCATCGCCGTACATTTTAAATCCCTGAATTGCCATCCACTGTAACGGTGCCCAGCCGTTGGGTTTATCCCACTGTTCACCGGTTTCGTACTCGCTTGCCAGAATCCCGCCAGGTGTCAGTAACCGGCTGCGCACGGCGTTTGCCAGACGATCGGCCTGTTCATGGTTCGCCATACCGACATAGAGCGGCACAATGGCGGCAGCGGAAAACAGCGCCAGTTGCTCGCGTCGCCAGTCGTAATCGCGGTAGATACCGTTTTCATCATCCCAGAGGTAACGGTTTACCGCATCGCGACGGGCACTGGCCTTCTGGCGGAACAGTGCTTCTGTCTCTTTCTCGCCTTTCAGCGCCGAGATGTTGGCGATGGCGCTCTCCAGTTTAAACAGGAAGGCATTCAGATCGATGGGGATGAACTGGGTGGTACGAATGCTCGCCAGACGACCAGTATCACGCAGCCAACGGGAAGAGTAATCCCAACCGGAGGCCGCCCCCGCGCGTAAATCGCGGTACACCTCGTTGGGCGGGCGACCAGAATGTTTCGCGGTTTCAACGTCCTCAAGCCAGGATTCGTCACGCGGTGTGTCGCGATCGTCCCAGTAACGGTTGAGCAGCGAGCCGTCCGGCATCCGCACAACATGGCGATAGGCCTGATTAGGGATCAACGATTCTGCACCGTCCATCCAGAAGGCATATTCCATTTTCAGGTGGTCGAGATAGCGGCGCGCGCCGCGTACACCATCTTCTTCAAACAACTCCACCATCAGCGCAAAAACCGGTGGTTGCGAGCGGCTCAAATAATAGGTGCGGTTGCCGTTGGGGATGTGGCCGTAGTTTTCGATCATCCAGGCGAAGTTATCAGCCATGCATTTCAGCAAATCTTCCCGACCACTTTCCGCCAGCCCCAGCATGGTGAAATAGGAATCCCAATAGTAGGTTTCGCTAAAACGGCCGCCCGGGACAATATATGACTGCGGCAGCGCCAGCAGAGAAGACCACGGAATGTGATCCTGTGGTTCACGGGTTAGCACCGGCCACAGCTGGTCGATATGCTCTTTCAGGGAATTTTGCGGGTCCGATACATACTCGCTGGAGTAGACCTCCGGCAGCCAGAAGTGGTTTTCAACAAACTTGCGCAAGTCAAAATCACGATGACGGCGCACTTTACGGTAGCGGATTAAAATATCCAGCGGGTCCATTTTGGGTGCGCAGTCGGGAAAGGTTTTACTGTCGGGGAAAATTTTCGCCGACTGAACATGCTCGAACAGTTCGAGATAGCGATCGGCAGGCGTCAGCGCATCAGAGGCGGGCAGCCCTTCAATCATCTCGGGTTCCGGTTCTGCCTCGATCATCTCATCCAGTTTTAATTCATACGGGTCCAGCTCATAGCAGAGATCGACCTCGATCATCAGTTCGTCTGGATTAGGGTTTTGAATTTTCTGATTGAGCATAAGGATCCGACCTCCGAAATTCGTCGCTAATTATCGGGCTTTTCTTTAAGGGTAGTCATTCGCTCCGCCTGGTGGGCGACAAAGCGTGCGGTGGATCACGTTTATTAACCTGCCAAAAAATATAACGCACTAATATCAATGGAATTTATAAAAATACGGATTTCGTGTTGTTTTTCATTTTCAGAACATTCAATCCTGCTCTCGCCGCAATCATGATATGCTATTCCTGAGCTGGATAATAGGCACTGGCTATCTTATTGATAGTTTATATTCATGTAATTGATTGATTCCTATCAAAAAGCATATCTCCCTGTTTTTTATGATGGCTTTGTCTCGCAGAGACGTTTGCAGCATTCTGGAAAATTTTCTGGGTCACAATAACTCACCACCGTGAGGGAAGAATAATGAAAATGGTCTCACGTATTACCGCGATCGGCCTGGCTGGCGTCGCGATTTGCTATTTAGGGTTATCTGGTTATGTGTGGTACCACGATAATAAACGCAGTAAACAGGCCGATGTTCAGGCATCTGCTGTCAGTGAAAATAATAAGGTTTTAGGCTTTCTCCGCGAAAAAGGATGCGATTATTGCCATACGCCTTCGGCAGAATTACCTGCCTATTATTATATTCCCGGCGCGAAACAGTTGATGGATTACGACATAAAGCTTGGATATAAATCTTTTAACCTCGAGGCCGTGCGTGCGGCTCTGCTGGCTAATAAACCCGTTTCGCAAAGCGATCTGAATAAGATTGAATGGGTGATGCAGTATGAAACTATGCCGCCAACGCGTTATACCGCGCTTCACTGGGCGGGTAAGGTGAGTGATGAAGAGCGGGCGGAAATACTGGCCTGGATTGCAAAACAGCGCGCGGAATATTACGCCAGCAATGATACTGCTCCGGAGCATCGCAATGAACCGGTGCAGCCCATCCCGCAAAAACTGCCTACCGATGCGCAAAAAGTGGCGTTGGGTTTTGCGCTGTATCACGATCCCCGTTTATCGGCTGATAGCACCATTTCATGCGCTCATTGCCATGCGTTGAATGCGGGGGGCGTCGATAGCAGAAAAACATCGATTGGTGTTGGTGGCGCAGTTGGGCCGATTAACGCGCCGACGGTATTTAACTCAGTATTTAACGTTGAGCAGTTCTGGGATGGTCGTGCGGCAACATTGCAGGATCAGGCTGGTGGACCGCCGTTGAACCCGATTGAAATGGCGTCGAAATCCTGGGACGAAATTATTGCTAAGCTGGAAAAAGATCCGCAGCTTAAAGCGCAGTTCCTCGAAGTCTATCCGCAAGGTTTCAGTGGCGAAAATATTACTGATGCCATTGCTGAATTTGAGAAAACATTAATTACGCCGGATTCCCCATTTGATAAATGGTTGCGTGGAGATGAGAATGCTCTGACGGCGCAACAGAAAAAAGGCTATCAATTATTTAAAGATAATAAATGTGCAACTTGTCATGGTGGTATTATTCTCGGCGGACGTTCCTTTGAACCGTTGGGGCTGAAAAAAGACTTTAACTTTGGTGAAATTACGGCGGCGGATATTGGTCGTATGAATGTTACTAAAGAAGAGCGTGATAAATTGCGTCAGAAAGTACCCGGTTTACGTAACGTTGCTTTAACGGCACCGTACTTCCATCGCGGTGACGTGCCGACGCTGGACGGGGCGGTGAAACTGATGCTGCGCTATCAGGTAGGCAAAGAGCTGCCGCAGGAGGATGTGGATGATATCGTCGCTTTCCTGCACAGTCTGAACGGGGTTTACACGCCGTATATGCAGGATAAACAATAATTAATTTGATCGCCCGAACAGGAGTGTTTGGGCGATTTTTATTACGATAATAAAGTCTGTTTTTAATATTATCATATTAAATGTTTATATTATAAAAAGTCGTTTTTCTGCTTAGGATTTTGTTATTTAAATTAATCCTGTAATACCTTGCTTCCATTGCGGATAAATCCTACTTTTTTATTGCCTTCAAATAAATTTAAGGAGTTCGAAATGGACCAGAAGCTGTTAACGGATTTCCGCTCAGAACTACTCGATTCACGTTTTGGCGCAAAGGCCATTTCTACTATCGCAGAATCAAAACGATTTCCGCTGCACGAAATGCGCGATGATGTTGCATTTCAGATTATCAATGATGAATTATATCTTGATGGCAACGCTCGTCAGAACCTGGCCA